>Ga0116176_10000126_pt1 | contig 59576 bp, 47 predicted proteins | sample AD_STIC08_MetaG_FD_89803 | JGI IMG/M metagenome (GOLD analysis project Ga0116176, IMG submission 89803) | Active sludge microbial communities of municipal wastewater-treating anaerobic digesters from USA - AD_STIC08_MetaG | ecosystem: Engineered > Bioreactor > Anaerobic > Digestate | place: USA...
ACCCCTGGACGAACCGGCCAACCCGTTTGCGACGCCGAATCCGGCCAAGGCCCCCTGGTACTTCCTGTGGCTCCAGGAGCTGGTCACGGATCTGACGATCCGGGCCGGCCCGGTCTCCGTCAATGGGGCGATCGTTGGAGGGCTCGTGGTGCCCGGCGTCCTGCTGGCGCTGCTCACCGCCTGGCCCTGGCTGGATCGTTCCGGCCCTGACACGGCGGGACGCTGGTTCCCGGCAGCCCGGCGCGGCCAGAACGCGGTGTTCGTGGCCGCAGTCCTGGCAATCCTCGCGCTCACCTCCGTCGGCTTGTGGCTGCGAGGGCCGTCGTGGGGCTTCTACTGGCCCTGGGACGTCCGGCCCGGCCAGCCGACGAGGTTCTAGAATGGCCACGCCTGCCCGACGCGACTCGAGCACCGCAGACCGTCTCTTGCTCTCGGCGGCCGGGACGGCGCTCCTCGTTTCGATGGCGGCAGTGGCATGGCTCGACGCCCGGCGTGGTTACGACCGGATCCAGGCCGACTTCCGTCTCCGCGTGGTCGAGCAACTCGGTCCGGAGCGCGCCGCCGGTCTCCCCGCCGGGATCCGGCAGATCTGGGTCCCGGGCCTCGGCAGGGCCGATCGCTGCATCACCTGTCACCAGGCTGTGCTGTGGAAGGGCTTCGAGACGGCGCCACTCCCCTCTCGCACGCACCCGACGCGGCCAATCGAGACCCACCCGCCGGAGCGGTTCGGCTGTTCTGTTTGTCACGGCGGCCAAGGGTGGGCGGTGACCCTGCCCGACGCGCACGGCGATGTCCCGCACTGGGGCGAACCGTTGCTGGACCGCGAGTTGGCCGCGCTCTACTCGACATCGGAAGAAGCTCCGCCGCTCCTCCAGTCGAACTGCAACCTGTGCCACCGCTACGAGCGCGCCACCGAGGGGGCCGGTGCGATCAATCTCGCAAAGAGCCTGGTGCGGCAGAAGGGATGCCGCTCGTGTCACGCCGTGAACGGGCGCGGCGGCGCCGTCGGACCCGACCTGACGTGGGTTGGCGACAAGTCGGCTGAGCAGTTCGACTACAGCCGCCTGCGGGACCGCCCAACCGTCTTCGCCTGGCATCTCGCGCACCTGAAGGACCCGAGGTTCGTTGTCGCGGACACCCTGATGCCCAACTTCCACCTGTCCGTCCGGGAGTGCCAGGCGCTGGCTTTGCTCGTGATGTCCTGGCGGAGGGTCGCCTTTGGAGCCGCGTTTCTGCCCGGCACACCGGCCGAGGACCTGCCGTCAGCGGAGGAGCAGCTGGCCGAAGCGCGGCTGCGGAGCGGGCGCGGCGGCTGGTTCGCGCAGGCAGGCTGCGCGGTCTGCCACAGCGTGGCCGTGCTCGGCATGACGAGCCCCACGCCAATCGGCCCGGACCTCTCCACGGCCGCCGACGACACGCAGAAGCGGTTTGGTGTGACGCTGGAGCGCTACCTCGCGACTCCCAGCGGAACCATGGCCGCCGTCTTGTCGCGCCAGATCCTGCTGAGCCCCGCCCAGCGCGAGACGGCGGCGCAGCAGCTGCGGGAGGCGTTCCGCGAATACCAGCGGATCGAGGCTGAAGGCGGGACTCCGCTGGCGCTCCCCGGCAGGGTCGGCCTTGAACGGTAGCCGGCGGCCCCGCCGGGCGCCTGGCTGCCTACGGCGGTCCTGTTCGTCGGTCCGCGAAGCCGCCGGCTCGCCGTGAGCGCGTCCTGACAATCGGAGCCTGGCCGGCGGGAGGCGCCGATCGACTGGATGGCTCGGAGCAATCGACAAGGGCGGCACGCCAGTCGCCGCGCCGCGGCTTTGCCCCAGCCTCCCGCACGCTTGCGGGCGCGCGAGCGGCGCGTTCCCGAGATCTCCGGCCCAAGCGCCCGTCCGCGGCGGCGGCGCCGAGTACGCCGATCGTGCCATAATGGATTGGAGTAGGCGCTGCCCGGCCAGGCAGCGCTCCGAATGCCCTTCGCCCGCCCCGCGTCAGCCGGCGACGGGTTTCCCTCCGCGGGTTCGTGCGGCCGCGCGAATGGCGCGCGGCACCCGGCGGGGTGGAGGTGTCCGTGAAGAAGTCCGCAGTGAAGAGCTCGACCGCAGGCAGTCCCAGAAAGCCGCAGCCGCCGGTCCGAGCCGCCAAGGCCGCCACGGCGACCGCCGCCCAGGCGGAACCGGCCAGCACGAAAGCCTCGCCTGCTCCAGCGGCGGTCGCACCGGAGTCGCCGGTGGCCGCATCCAAGGCGGCCGCTCGGGCCCGCGCGGTTCGGCCCGCGGCGACGGCCACCCTGATGGCCCTTCACGAGGGCATCGTCTACGGCCCGGTCCGCTCGCGCCGCCTCGGCCGATCGCTTGGCATCAACCTGACGCCGGCGCACCTCAAGCTGTGCACCTTCAACTGCTCGTACTGCCAGTACGGCTGGTCCGCGCACTCGCGCCGCACGGCGACACCCGCATTCGAGCACTGGCCGAGCCCGTCCGCCGTCGCCAAGGCCGTCGCCTCGGCGATCCGCGCGCTGTCGGCCCAGGGCGAGCGCCTCGACAGGCTCACGCTCGCCGGCCACGGGGAGCCGACGCTGCATCCGAAGTTTCGGGAGGTGGTGCGGGCGCTGCGGGCCGTGCGCGACGACCTCGCGCCGGGCGTGCCGCTGGCGGTGCTGTCGAACGCGAGCACCCTCGAACAAGCCGAGGTCCGCGAAGCGCTCGCCGCGCTGGATGAGCGCTACATGAAGCTCGACGCGGGCGACACGGCCACGCTGCGGACGGTCAACGGCGCCACGATGACCGTCGAACAGGTGATCGCCGGCCTCAAGAAGGTGCCGGACATCGTCATCCAGTCGATGTTCGTCAGGGATCGGACCGGCCGGATCGACAACACGGGGGACCTGACGGTGATCAACTGGGTCGGCGCGCTCGACCGCATCCGGCCCAAGGCGGTCCAGGTCTACACCATCGACCGGATACCCGCGTTCCCGTACCTGCAGCAGGTTCCGGCCGCGCGGCTCCTCGAGATCGCGCAGCGCGTCAGGCTGGCCGGGTTCCGCTGCGATGTCTACGGCGTCCCGGAGGCGCTGGCAGGCCCTGACAAGGCGTGATCGGTCCGCTGCCTCGACGCCGGACGAAGCGCTTCTCGAACCGCGCGCGTGAGGCCGGCATGGCCGCGCGCCAATCGCCACTGCCGGGCCGGACCTCGTCCGGGAGCGCCGGCAGAGGCTGAAGGACCAGCCGAGGCTCGTTCCTGGCCGCGCACGCCAGGCCGGGAGCCTTGAGGACTTGCTCGGCGGCGTGGCGCGCGCCCGACGGCAACGCGGCATGGGTTCCGCGCTCGAGCGCGCGGCTCTTTGTCTGTCCGCGGGCGCGCAGCCGGCCCGACGGCGGCGTTCCCGCCAGGCGAAGAGGATTCGCCCGGCGGCCCGGCCGGAGCCGGCGCGCCGCCGGCCGAGCGCCCGTGCCGCCGCTAGTCCCGGGCCTGGAGCTTTTCGAGCCCGAGCTTCTTGACGCGATCGCCGAGGGTCGAGCGCTTGACGTTGAGCAGTTCCGCCGCGCGCGACTTGTTCCCGCCGCTGGCCTTGAGGGCCCAACTGATCAGGTTGAGTTCGACCTCGCGCAGCCGCTCTTCGAGGGAAATCGCCGTCGGCTCCTGGTGGGCTTCGACGACAGGCGACTGCTCCTCGACGTGGCGGTGGAAGAGCACGTTGATTGGGACGCACCCCAGCCGCACCGTCTCGCAGGTGCAGGTCTGGGCGATCCGTTCGCACGCGTTCTCCAGTTCCCGGACGTTGCCGGGCCACGGATAACGCAGGAACGCCTGCTGGACCGCCGGCGCGATGGGCCTCGGCTCCTCGCCCCGCTCGGCGAAGAACCGGCGGAGGAAATGCTCCAGGAGAATCGGCACGTCCTCGCGACGCTCGCGCAGCGGCGGGAGGTTGATCGGAATCACGTTCAGCCGATAGAACAGGTCCTCGCGAAAGCGCCCTTCCGCAACGACCTCTTTGAGCGGCCGCTTGGTGCCCGTGATGACGCGCACATCGACGGGGATCGCGCGCGTCCCGCCGAGGCGCTCGATGGTGCGGTTCTGCAGGACGCGCAGGAGCTTCACCTGCATGGTCATCGGCACGTCGTCGACGTCGTCGAGAAAGATCGTGCCGCCCTGCGCCAGTTCGAACCGACCGGGCCGATCCTTCACGGCGCCGGTGAACGCGCCGCGCTCGTGGCCGAAGAGCTCGGACTCGATCAGGGTTTCGGTGAGAATCGCGCAGCTCACGGGAACAAAGGGCTTCTGCCGCCGCGGGCTCGACTCGTGGATGAGATTGGCGATCATCTCCTTGCCGGTGCCGGTCTCGCCGGTCACGAGCACGCTGCTGTCGCTGTCGGCGACGACCCGCACGAAGTCGAACACGGCCCGCATTCTCGCGCTTCGGCCGATGACGACGTCCTCGATGCTGAACTGCGGTGCAGGAGCCATGGATTAGGGGCTGCCGGCTCGTCGCGGGCGCTCTACCAGATGTATCGATAGTATACTAGCTTCACACGCAGGAGATCCTTGATGGTGACGCGCGAACGTGTTCAGGCTGTGCTCGATCGCATCCGCCCCATGCTCCAGAGCGACGGGGGCGATATCGAACTGGTGGACGTGGTGGACAACCGGGCCAAAGTCCGGCTCTCCGGGCACTGCGTAGGGTGCCCGAGCGCCCAGATGACTCTCTACTTCGGCGTGGAGAGCGCGCTCAAGGAGGAGATCCCGGAACTCGAGGGCATCGTCGTCGCCTGAGCGAGCGGCGGCGCCCGCGCGGCGCTCACCGATAGGCCGGCGTCCTCCTTCCGGCTTCATCGACCCAGACCGGCGCCCAGGCCAGCGCCACCAGCTGCACCGTCACCTCCGTCCGCTTCGGCCGCAGCACGAGGTGCTCGAGCGCTTCCGTCAGCGGGTCCATGGCGCCGCCGAGCGCGCCGACTTCGGCTTGGATCTGCGCCTCGAGATCGGCCCGCTGGCGCTCGGCGGCTCCCAACGCCTCCTTCGCTCTGGCGACGTCCTGGCTCTCCTTCATGCTCCGGCCGATGCCCCGCGCGGCGGTCGTCGCGCGGCCGAGCGTCGACGTGCTGAACGTCTTCCTGCCGAGCAGGGCGCCGAGCACGGTCGCGCCCATCGAGACGGCGGTCTGGACTCTCTGCCCGCTCGCCTGCTGGGACTCGCGCTCGACCGCCTCCCGGCTTCGCCGGATGCGCTCGTCAAGCGACGCTACCTTCGACGCATAGGCCTTCCGCAGCCTGGCCACCGCCAGGTCCCGGCGTTCGCGTGCCGCCGTCTGGAGCCGAACCCGAAAGTCCCGTTCGGTTTCTCCGGGCTCGGACACCATGTCCGCCGCCTGGCTGCGCAGCAGATCGAGCGTCTGGGTCTGCGCCAGCCACGCCCTGAAGTCCTTCGCCCAGCCGTCGTACGACTTGGGCCGGGACGCGGCCGGCGGAAGCTCGAGAAACACCCCGTCGCTCCGCGGCTCCACCTCCAGCTGTTTCGCGTCGAGCGCGAGAATCTCGCCTTCGTCCCACGACACGCCGCCGAGCCTGTCGTCGATGCGGGCCGCCACGGTCAGCGGCCGGACGTGGGACACCCTGAGCTTCGCGTCCCCGAAACCAACGGCCGCGACGCCTACCGCCATGGCCGCGTAGGCGAGGCTCGCCGCAGCCGGGGGTGGGACGGACACGGGCAGAAAGAACTGCCTCACGTCGGGCGGGAGAATCGGCCGGGCCGAGCCGGGCCTGTCCGCGGGCGCGGCCTGCACCGGCTGGGCGGCAGCGGCAGCCGCCGGACGCGGCGGCGCGGACGCGGCGGCGGGCGGTGCGGGCGCGGCTTCCGCCTTCCGCCCCGCCATCAGCGCGCGGATCTGATCGCGCGTCAGCGGCCCGCGCAGGTACGACATCGCCCAGCGCGACTCGAACACCACCGGGCGGTCTTCGTGCACGTTGTTCATGAGGAAGATGCGCGATGACAGGCCGCTCAACGTCCGGCCGATGAGGGCCCGGTCGAACGCGCCGCCGGCCGAGCCGACCGCTCCCTCCAGCCCATCGAGCACCCGCGCCTTGTCCCGTTCGGTTTGGAGACGCCCGAGCCACCAGGTGCCGGTGTTCGAGAGGCCCTTGTAGTCGAGATCCACCGGGTTCTGCGTGGCCAGCAGGCAGCCGAGGCCGAACGCCCGCCCCTGCTTGAGCAGCGTCAGGAGAGGGGCTTTCGACGGCGGGTTGGCCACCGGCGGGAAGTACCCGAAGACCTCGTCCATGTAGAAAAGGGCCCGCAGGCTCGTGGTGCCCGGCTGCGTTCGCATCCAGCCCAGCAGTTCGTTGAGCAGCAGGGACACCACGAACATGCGCTCGCGATCGCCCAGGTGGGCGATCGACAGGATCGACACGCGCGGCCGGCCGTCCGCAGCGTGCAGGAGGCGATCGACCGAAAGCGGTTCTCCGTCCATCCACGTCTCGAACCCCGGCGCGGCCAGCAGGCTGTTGAACGCGGTGGCCAGGGCGAAGCGGTCGGGCGCAGAGTAGAAGGACTCCAGGTCGAGCACGCCGATCCGCTGCACGGGCGGCTGCTGGATCTGCTGGATCAGCCCGGCAACGTCCAGGCCGCGGCCCTGGGACCACGCGGCGCCGAGCACCGTCGCTATCAGGATGTGCTCGCGGCTCCTGACCGGCTCGGCGTCGATCCCGGCGAGGGTGAGCAGGCTCGTCGCCGTGGTCGTGATGCGCTCGGCGAAGAGCTCGCGGTCGTCGCGCAAAGCCTGGGGAGGCGCGTCGAGCGCGCGGAGCACCGAGATCGGAATGCCGGCGCTGCTGCCGGGCGTGTAGATGGTGAAGTCGGCCGCCGCCCGGAGCCGGGCGACCCGCCCGCCGTCCTGTCCCCACTCCGCGAGGCCGCGACGCCATTTCTCCGCCTGGTCCTCGGCGAAGCGCTCCGGGTCCAGGCCCTTCCGCCGCGCGTCATCTTCGTTGATCCAGGGCCTGAACTCCTGCGCGGTGAGGCCCGGGAAGGTCAGCAGCAGGTTCCCGAGGTCCCCTTTCGGGTCGACCGCAATCACCGGGATGCCGTCCAGAGCCGCTTCCTCGAGGATCGACAGGCACAACCCGGTCTTGCCGCTGCCGGTCATCCCCAGACACACGCCGTGGGTGACCAGGTCCCTCGAGTCGTACAGGACCAGTCCCTCGCCGCGGGTCCCCGCCGCCGCGTCGAACTCCCGCCCAAGGTAGAACGACCCGAGCTTCTCGTAGTCCTGCATGGCTGCGCTCCCCCTCCGCCCGTCCCGTCCGGCGCCGACGCGGCGCCGGCAGTCCTCCGCCGGGCGTCCGCGGGGGCGCCCGCATTGTACCCGAAGCGCCGCGGCCAGCCCGACGGTATACTGGCAGCCGATGGCCGACGATCGCCCCAAGACTGGCCGGTCCGTATCCGAGAGGACCCGCGCCGAACCGCGTGAACCGGACCTGTACCACGTCAAGCTGCTGAACGACGACTACACGACGATGGCGTTCGTGGTCGCCGTGCTCGAGGCCGTGTTCGACAAGCGGCCGGCCGAAGCCTACCGCATCATGATGCAGGTGCATACGGAGGGGCAGGCGGTGTGCGGGACCTACCCGTGGGACATCGCCGAGACGAAGGTGGCTGCCACTCATGCGCTCGCCGAGGACCAGGGGTTCCCGCTCAGGGCGGTCACGGAACTGGCGTGAACGGTATACTGGAAGCGGGGATCGTGAAAGGACGCCGCCCGTGTTCAGCTCGTCGGTCGAATTGCTGCTCAACGTGACGTACCGCGAGGCGGTGTCTCGCCGCCACGCGCACCTGACGCTCGAGCACCTGCTCTACGTCATGGCTCATGACGTCGAGGGCGAGAAGATCCTCGCCGCGTGCGGGGCCGACCTGCCCCGCCTCCGGCGCGAGCTCGACACCTTCCTGCGGGAGCGCATCGAGCAGCTTCCGCCGGGGATCGACAAGCAGCCCGAGCAGACGCTGGCCTTCCGCCGGGCCCTCCAAACGGCGGTGCTCCACGTGCAGAGCGCGGGCCGGGACGAAGCACGTGCCGGTGACGTCCTTGCCGCCCTCGTCCAGCAGTCCCGCTCGTACGCGGCCACGCTGCTCGCGTCGCACGGCATTACGCGCCTCGATATCCTGAACTACATCTCCCACGGCATCAGCAAGGTGCCCCAGGGGCCCGGGGCGCAGCAGCCGAAGCTCGGTCCGGACCCGGACGGCGGCGGCACGCCGAGGCCGGGCGAGGACGAGCAGCCGGCCCCGGCGGCCGACCCGCTCTCGGCCTACACCGTGAACCTGACGGAGCGGGCCGCGGCCGGCAAACTCGATCCGCTCGTGGGACGAACGACGGAACTCAACCGCACGCTCGAGATCCTCTGCCGCCGGCGGAAGAACAACCCGGTGTTCGTCGGCGACGCCGGCGTCGGCAAGACGGCGCTCGCGGAAGGGCTGGCGCAGCGGCTGCTCGACGAGGACGTGCCCGGCATCCTGAAGGGAGCGGAGATCCATTCCCTCGACACCGCCGCCCTCCTCGCGGGGACGCGCTTCCGCGGCGACTTCGAAGAGCGCTTCAAGGCGGTCATCGGGGCCCTGCTGGCCAAGCCGCTGCCGATCCTCTTCATCGACGAGATTCACGCCACCGTCGGCGCCGGCGCGACGACGGGCGGCACGCTCGATCTGGCGACGCTCATCAAGCCGGTCCTGACCGCGGGCGACCTGCGCATCCTCGGCTCGACGACATTCGAGGAGTTCAAGCACATCGAGAAGGACCGGGCCCTCGCCCGCCGGCTGCAGAAAGTCGTGGTCGACGAGCCGTCGGTGGAGGAAACCGTCCTCATCCTGAAGGGCCTCAAGAGCCGCTACGAGGCCCACCACCAGGTCCGCTACGCCGACGACGCGCTCGACGCCGCCGCGAGGCTCGCCAAGCGCCACCTGCGCGACCTCAGGCTCCCCGACAGCGCCATCGACCTGATCGACGAGGCCGGCGCCCGGCTCCGCATGCGGCCGGCGGACGGCGGCGCACCCGACGCCGAGCGCCTCGTTTCGACGGACGACATCGAGATCGTGGCCGCGCGCATGGCCCGGATCCCGGAGAAGCAGGCGAGCGTCTCCGACCGGGAGCGGCTTCGCACCCTCGAGGAGTCCCTTCAGCGCGTGGTGTTCGGCCAGGAAGACGCGGTGCGGCAGGTCGCGGCGGCCATCAAGCGGTCACGCGCCGGCCTGGGCCAGCCCGACCGCCCGGCTGGGTGCTTCCTGTTCACCGGCCCGACGGGGGTGGGCAAGACGGAACTCGCCCGCCAGCTCGCCATCCACCTCGGCAACGAGTTCATCCGCTACGACATGTCCGAGTACATGGAGAAGCACGCGGTGGCCCGCCTGATCGGCGCGCCGCCCGGGTACATCGGATTCGAGCAGGGCGGCCTCCTCGTGGACGCCGTCCGGACGCACCCGTACGCCGTGGTGCTCATGGACGAGATCGAGAAGGCCCACGCGGACGTCTACAACATCCTGTTGCAGGTGATGGATCACGCCACGCTGACCGACAACACGGGCCGCAAGGCGGACTTCCGCCAGGTGATCCTGATCCTGACGTCGAATGCGGGCTCGCGCGAGATGAGCGCGGGCACCATTGGTTTCTCTGGGGGCCACGCCGCCTCGACCCGGGCGAAAGCCGCCAAGCTGCGCGCGAAGGAGGCGGTGGAGCGGATCTTCAGCCCGGAGTTCCGCAACCGCCTCGACGCCATCGTGAGCTTCCAGGCGCTGTCGTCCGCCATCATGGAGTCCATCGTCGAGAAGTTCATCCTGCAGCTCGAGGCGCAGTTGCGCGAGCGGCGGGTCGCGATCGTGCTCGCGCCGGCGGCCCGCGCCTGGCTGGCGGCGAAGGGCTACGACCCGATCTACGGGGCCAGGCCCCTTGCGCGCGTCATCCAGGCGGAGGTGCGCGACCGGCTGACAGACGAGGTCCTCTTCGGCAAGCTCGAACACGGCGGCACGGCCCTGATTGGGGCCGACGGCGACACGCTCACGTTCACCTTCGACCCGGCTCCCCCCGCGCCGGCTGAACAGCCGCCGGCGCTCGCCGGCGCGTAGGCGCGGACCGGGTCGCCCGGAGCCAGCAGGCGATGACAGGCGAGGCAGAACCTGGAATCCCGGTGATTGACAGGCGCAGGTGGGCTCACGGAGAGTCCGACGGCGCGGCGGCTCCGCAGGAGCTGCTCGAGAAGCCCAGCTACGTTCAGGAGCTCGAGGCCCGAGCGGCCGCGGCCGAGGCCGAGTTGCGCAGCACGCTCGCGCGGTACCGAGAGGCCAGCGCCGAGTTCGAGCAGGCGAAGGTCCGGATCCGCCGGGAGGTGGCAAAGGACGTCGAACGGGGCTCCCGAGACCTGCTGGCCGGCTTGCTCGACGTGGTGGACAACCTCGACCGGGCCATCGAGGCCGGCCGCTCGAGCGAGCCGGGAAGCCCCCTGCTCCACGGCGTCGAGATGGTGCGCGCGCAGTTCCTGGCGGCCCTCGAGGCGCGCGGCGTGCGGCCGATGGCCGCGCTGGGCCTCCCGTTCGATCCGGCCGCACACGACGCCGTGACCGCCGTCCCCGCAGCGGAACAGGGCCAGGACGGGCTCGTCGTCGGCGTCGTCCGCCAGGGGTACACCATCGGCGAGGACGTGCTGCGGCCGGCGGTGGTCGCCGTCGCGGCCTGGAACGCAGCGGGAGCGCCATCATGACAGATCGGCTCGGACTCGGCCTGACGGCCGCCGCCAGCGCCATCCTGGCGCTGGCCGTGTCGACGGCTGCCGTGCAGCCGGCCGGCAAGGGGGCCCGCGTGGACAAGACGGCGTTTGGAACGACCAGGGAGGGGCAGCCCGTCGATCTCTATACGTTGGCGAACGCCAACGGCGTCACCGCCAAGCTCATCACGTACGGGGCGCTGCTCACGGAGCTCCATGTGCCCGACCGGACCGGCCAGCTGGCGGACGTCGTGCTCGGCTTCAGGACCCTGGCGGAGTACGAAGGCGGCCATCCGTACTTCGGCGCGACGATCGGCCGCGTCGGGAACCGGATCGCGAACGCGAAGTTCAGGCTCGACGGCCGCGACTACGCGCTCGCGGCGAACGACGGCCCGAACCACTTGCACGGGGGCCTCCGCGGATTCGACAAACGAGTCTGGAAGGGACAGGTCGTGCCGGCGCCGTCCGGCGCGGCGGTCAGGTTCACCTACGCCAGCGCGGACATGGAGGAAGGCTACCCCGGCGCCTTGACGGCGACGGTCACCTACACCCTGACCCCTGCGAACGAGCTTCGCCTCGACTACACGGCGACGACCGACAAGCCGACGATCGTCAACCTCACGAACCACAGCTATTTCAACCTCTCGGGCGAAGGCCAGGGCACGATCCTCGATCACGAACTGATGCTCATGGCCGACCGCTTCACTCCCGTGGGCGCGGGACTCATCCCGACCGGCGAGATCGCGGCGGTCCGCGGCACGCCGATGGACTTCACCAGAGCGACGGCGATCGGCGCGCGCATCGGGGAGGTGCCGGGCGGCTACGACCACAACTATGTGCTCAGCCACGGCGGCGGCGTCCTGGCGATGTCCGCCACCGCCCGCGACCCGCAGACCGGCCGCACGATGGACGTCCTGACGACCGAGCCTGGCATCCAGCTCTACACGGGGAACTTCCTCGACGGCACGCTGACGGGAAAGGCCGGGCGCGCCTACGTGCAGCACGCGGGCTTCTGCCTGGAGACGCAGCACTTCCCCGACTCGATCAACCACCCGAACTTCCCGCCGGTGGTGCTCCGGCCGGGCGCGGCCTACAGGACGACGACGGTGTACCGCTTCTACGCGAGATAGGCGGACGGGGGGGGGGCGCGCGGCCCCCCCACCCTCAGATCGGCGAGAACCCGGCCTCGGCCATGTGGTCCGACCGGACGATCGAGAAGATGTTCTGCAGCGAGTCGTAGTGCTGCTGCTCCCACGCCGTCAGGAACTCGTAGAACTCCCGGACCTCCCGGTCCGCCGCCTGCCTCGCCGCGTTCGAGAAGTACGAGATGGCGTTCGCCTCGAGCGTCATGCCGATCGAAAGCACGGCCAGCTCGAACTGCGCCCCGGCGGCCTGCTCCCGGAACCTGCCGGTGAAGACCTGCGAGGTGACGTCTCTGGCTTCCGGCATCCTCAGGTTGAGCCCGAATGCCGCGCTCCCCTGTTCGTCGTAGCGGGCGGCCACCGACTTCAGGAACGCCTGGTGCTGCTGCTCGTCGGACGCGAGCTTGCCGAACAGCTCCTGGACGGCGGGCTTCGTGGCCCGCTCGGCGGTCATCGAGTAGAACGTGTAGCCGTCGGTTTCGATCTGGTATGCCTTGTCCAGGATCTCGAGGATCGCCTCTCGGTTGTCGCCCATGACTCCCGTCCTCCCCCGGCGCCGAAGCGGTTTGCGATTCAGGCGGGAACGGCCGCGAGCTTCTCGGCCTGCTCGGCCAGCTCTTCGGCGGTCATGACCATTCCCCCCACCCGGCCGTAGAACGCCACCGGCGCGCGCCCAGCGACGATGGCGCGCACATCCTCCACCATCTGCCCCATCGACAGCTCGGTGACCAGCACCTGCCTGGCCCGCTCAACCGCCCGGGCCAAGGCCTCGTCGGGATAGGGGTAGAGCGTCACGGGACGGAACAGCCCGGCCTTCAGGCCCTTCTCCCGCAGCGCGTCAACCGATGTCCTCGCGATGCGCGCCACGGTGCCGTAGGCCACGATGAGCACGTCCAGGCTGTCGTCGGCCCGGTACAGCTCGCATCGCACTTCGCTCTGCATCGCGCGGTACTTCGCGCCCAGATCGAGATTGTGCTGCTCGAGTTCCTCGGCCTTGAGGAACAGCGAGTTCACGATGTTCGGCGGGCGCCCTGCCGCGCCGGTTGTCGCCCAGGCCTTGTCGGGCAGGGCGGCCGGGTCGATCCCCGGTTTGAACTCCACGGGCTCCATCATCTGCCCGATCAGGCCGTCGCCGAGGATCATCACCGGATTGCGGTACTTGTCCGCCAGGTCGAACGCCTCCATCGTCAGGTCGGCCGCCTCCTGCACGGTGGACGGCGCGAGGACCAGGAGCCGGTAGTCGCCGTGGCCGCCGCCCTTCGTGGCCTGGAAATAGTCCGACTGCGACGGCAGGATTCCGCCGAGGCCGGGGCCGCCGCGCATGATGTTGACGATGACGACCGGCAGCTCCGCGCCGGCCAGGTACGACACGCCCTCCATCATCAGCGAGATGCCGGGGCTCGACGACGAGGTGAGACAGCGGCAGCCGGCGCCGGCGGCGCCGTAGAGCATGTTGGAGGCCGCGACTTCGCTCTCGGCCTGCACGAACGTGCCCCCGACCTGCGGCAGGCGGCCGGACATGTACTCCGGGATCTCGTTCTGCGGCGTGATGGGATAGCCGAAAAAGAGCCGGCACCCAGCCTGGATCGCCGCCTCGCCGATGGCCTCGCAGCCCTTCATCAGTTTCTTCGCCATGTGCGATCTCCGCGGCTAGGCGGCGGAGGGCGGACGGGCGCAGGTCCGCCCGATCTCGACGCCCTTGGCCAGGCACGCCAGGTTGAGCTGCACGATCTTCTGCCGGCCCGCGAAGGTCTCGGCCAGTACGCCCTCGACCAGGTCCTTGCTGACGATGCCGGACGCCCCCAGAAAGGCGCCCAGAGCGACCATGTTGGCGGCCTTGACGCTGCCTTCCTCCTGGGCGATCTGGTTGGCCGCCACCGGCACCACCGTGAGGTCGGCGCGGGACGCGGGGCGGTTGATGAGGCTCGTGTTCATCACGAGGATGCCGCCGGGGCGGACCATCGGCTCGAACTTGTCGATCGACTGCAGGTTCAGCACGATGGCGCCGTGGGGCCGGCTCGTCACGGGCGAGCCGACCTGCCGATCCGAGAGCACGACGGTGCAGTTGCAGGTGCCGCCGCGCATCTCCGGGCCGTAGGCCGGCATCCAGGTCACCTCCAGGCCCGCTCTCATGCCCGCGTACGCGAGCAGCTTGCCGATGAGCAGCACGCCCTGGCCGCCGAAACCCGCCAGGATCAGTTCGTGGTGCATGGTCTCCTCCCGCTCGGCATCAGTGCGCGGCCTCCGGCGTTTTCACGTCACCCAGGGGGTAGTACGGCAGCATGTGCTCTTCGAGCCACTCGCAGGCTTCGTGGGGCTGCTGGCCCCAGCCTGTCGGGCACGTGGACACGACCTCGACGAGCGAGAAGCACACCTTGTCGATCTGGAACTTGAACGCTTTCCGGATGGCCTTCTTCGCGTTCATGATGGCCTTCGGCTCGTGCACCGACACCCGCGTCAAGTACGCCGGCGTTCGGAGCGTCGAGAGCAGCTCGACGATGCGAATCGGGTAGCCGGCCGTCGTGACGTCGCGGCCGAGCGGGCAGGTGGTCGCAATCTGCCCGGGCAGCGTCGTCGGGGCCATCTGGCCGCCCGTCATGCCGTAGATCGCGTTGTTCACGAAGACCACCGTGATCTTCTCGCCGCGGTTGGCGGCGTGGACCGTTTCCGCCATCCCGATCGACGCGAGATCCCCGTCGCCCTGGTACGTGAACACGATCAGGTCCGGCCTGCCCCGCTTGATGCCGGTCGTGACCGCCATCGCGCGCCCGTGCGAGGCCTGCTGCATGTCGCAGTTGAAGAAGTCGTACGCCAGGACCGAGCAGCCGACCGGCGCCACGCCCACGGCGTGCTCGCGGATGCCCATCTCGACCAGCACCTCGCCGACCAGGCGGTGGATGATGCCGTGGGTGCACCCCGGGCAGTAGGTCGTCGGCTTCTCGGTCAGGCCCTCGGTCCGCACCGTCGTCTTGCCCCGGTTCTCGACCTGCACTGCCGTGTCCGGGCACACCAGGAGACAGTACCGGCACCCGGTGCAATCGTCCACCCGCACCACCTCGGGATAGAAGTACCCCTTGGCGTTGATGTTCGTGGACATCTCGAGCACGTCTTCCGGGCACGCGTGCACGCACAACTCACAGCCCTTGCAGCGGTCCGCTTCGATGATCGGCGTTGGCACGGAGCCTCCTCTCTAGACGACGCTGGACCGGCGGCGCGTACCGTGCGGCCTTGGCTCCAGCGGGGTGGTCAGCCGGCGGACGAGCGGGAGGAACGGAAGGCCGCCGGCGGCGCCGACTCTGCCCGCGCTCGCGGCGGGACCGGCCAGCATGGCCCAGAACCGAACGGGAAGCCCCGTCGAGGCCGCGACCGCGCCCGCCAGGCCGAGCCCCGCTTCCACGGTGGCCGGGGTCGTCTCGTGCATGAGGTGCGTATTGGCGACGAGGCCGGTCACCGCCAGCTTCGAGGCCCGCTCGACCTCGCGGAGCATGGCGACGACGGCCTCCGGGGTCTCCGCGAACGGCCGGTTGCCGTTGACGACGAAGAGCACGTCGGCCTTGGCGGGATCGCCGAGCCCCGGAACGGAGCCGAGCACCCGCGACCCGACGTCCGCGCCGCCAACGTCCACGATCGCCCGCCCGTCACCCGCCATCGCTCTGCCAATCGCACCGCGCACCTCGGGCACGACGATGGGCAGGTCCGCATAGAGCCGGTCGTCCTTCGGCGCCACGAGCATAATGCCGCGGTCCTCCATCTCCTCGCGGAGCAGCCGAACGCGGAAGTACGGCTTCACCACGTCCAGATCGACGACCGTCACGCGCTCGCCGCGCTCCCGCCAGCCAAACGCGAGATTCAAGGCTATCTCGGTCTTCCCCGAGCCGAAATGGCCCACGAGTATGGTGACCGGGGCCGTGAGCGCCTCGAACGCCGTCGGCGGCGGAATATCAAGGGGCATAGGGAACTGACGATGCGGCCCGCGCAGGTGGGCGCCCGGGAGTGGACACCCGACAGCATAGCATGCCGGCCACTCCCCGGCACCCGGGCCGGCCGAGGCCCGGGGCCCCGGGGTGTTCGGGCCCGCCGCCATCGGGCGTCTCGGGAAGACCCTCTGGACGTTCACGCGGGCGCCGCTCTCCGCTCCCGGAGCGGCGCAGCGGCATCCCTGGCGCTGATGCAGCGCGCGGCGGCCGCAGGAAGGCGGCACACGCCGGCGGCGCGCGCCGCGCTGGCGTTCAGGCGGCTGCCCCCCGCGCTCATCGCTCTCTGGGCCGCGACGTTCGGGGTCGGCGCGTCTCGCTGAGATCGAACGGGTGGTCCAGCCTGGATCTCATCCAGTCCAGCCGCGCTTCGATCCGCTCCAGCTCCGTCTCGAACGAAGCATCGTCGAGCTGGCCGGCCGCGCGGCGCGCTTCAAGCGCCTGCCGCTGCAGGTCGAACCACCGGTCCGGATCGAAGTTATAGGTCATGATCCCCGCCCGCTCCGAGCGCCGGGGCTCACTCCCGGCGAAGCGGCACGGTCGGGATGTCGGGGAGGCCGCTCGTCCCCGCCGCCCCGGCGGAGGTCGGTGCCGGCTCGGACGCCCCGGCACGCCGATTGAACAGGTAGACGCCCAGCGCCGCGAGCCCACCCGCGAGAACGACCGCCCCCACGACCCTGACGAGCGCGAAGAACCAGGCGATCCCCAGGACCAGGGCGGCCCACTGCACCCACCAGTGCCCGGGCGAGGTCATCAGGTTGACGAGGAACAGGAACGCCAGCAGGATGGGCGCCGTGAACAGGAACTTCACCGATCGTAGCAGGCCGGAACCAGGCATCAACACTCAAGCCCCCTGTGACCATCTGACGAGGGAGCGCCTCCCCGGGTTTCACGCCCGCCTTCCGGCCCGCCTCACTCGAGGCCCGCTGCCTCGAAGACGGCTTTCGCGAGGGCCGAGTAGTCCTCGTCTCCGCGGCCGGCGGCCATCAGGGCGCCGACGTACTGCTGGACGAGCGCCGCCACCGGCGCCGGTACCTGCAGGTCGTGGATCGTCTGGCCCACGATGCCGAGGTCCTTGTGGTACAGCCTGGTCTTGAAGCCGGGGGCGTAGTTGCCCTTCAGGATCCGCTCGCCGTGCACTTCGAGAACCCGGCTGGCCGCGAAGCCGCCCAGGAGCGCTTCGCGGACCTTCGCCGGGTCGATCCCCGCCTTGCGCGCGATGGCGAACGCCTCGGCGACGGATGCGAGCGCGCCGCCGATGCAGACCTGGTTGCAGGCCTTGCAGAGCTGGCCCGCCCCGGGCGGCCCGATGTGCACGATGCGATCGGGATCGCCCACGGCGGCGAGCACCGGCCGCACGCGCTCGAGGGCCTCGGCGTCCCCGCCCACCATGATGGACAGCGTGCCGTTGATGGCGCCAATCTCCCCGCCGCTCACGGGCGCGTCCAGCATCGCCGCGCCTCGTGACGCGGCCGCCGCCGCCAGATCGCGCGCGGCGGCCGGCGCGATGGTGCTCATGTCCACGATCACGCTGCCCGGCCGGATCGTCGCGAACACGCCGCGCGGGCCTTCGAGGACCGCCCGCACGTCGGGCGCATCCGGCACGATGGTGATGACGACGTCGCTTCGCGCCGCCGCATCGGCCGGAGAGCCAGCCTCCGCCGCACCTGCCGCAACCAGCGCCTCGACCGGGGCGCGGCTCCGGTTGTACACGGTCAGCGGGAACCCTTTCTTCACGAGGTTGAGGGCCATGGGTCTCCCCATCAGGCCCAAACCGATGAATCCCACGCAATCCATGCAAGCTCTCTCGTTTCTGCCTGGTGAGGCGTGCCGTCCCCCTACTGCCGGACGAACTTCACGCGGCGCGCTCGCTCCGTCGTGATGAGCAGGCCGTCAACGTTCCCCGACGCGCCCCGCGTGAACCTCACCGTATCGCCGCCCTTGTCGAAGACGTCGGTGCAGGCCGGCGTCAGCACGGCCCGTTGGGCCGGACGGAACCGCAGCTCCAGCGCATTCCCCGCCACCGCGATCAGGTACCGCGTGTCCAGTTCCTCGCTGACGTAGTCGCCGGCATAGGCTGCCAGGGCCTCTGGCTTCGGCCGGAACGGCCCCTGGAGGTCCCATGTCCTGTGCTTCCCCGTCCCGCGCTTCTCGACGATCCGGGATGCCGGCAGCCCTTCGGACCAGCCGACGCCTGTCGAGAACCGCCGGCTGCCGTCGCTCGACAGCAGCTCCCCGTCGCCGACCGGCACGAGCAGCTGCCCGCCGATCTTGAGGCTCCGCGCCGACGGCTCCCACTCGAGGCGCAGCAGGAGGTCAGTCGGCTTTTCCAGGTAGTAGCCCGCCATCCGCTGCAGGACGACGTCCGGCACGTCGGCTTTCCTTGCAACCGGAATCTTCTTCAGCCTCGGGCCCAGCATCAGGTCTGCGATTTGGTGCGCGTACGCCGAAGGGTCCGCCGCGAGGGTGTTGCACAGGATCCCCACCGACAGGCCATCGTCGGGAAAGCGCCCGAGGTAGGCTCGGTAGCCGGCGGTCGTGCCGCCGTGGCTCACCTCGCGAACGCCCCGGTAGTCCTGCACGTAGAGGCCGAGCCCGTACTCGGTTTCGGACCCGTCGTTGAGGCGCCCCTTCGTCTGCAGCAGATCCACCATGGCCTGCCCCCCGACGCGCGGGTGGTCCAGGTTCTCGTTCCAAAGGAGCAGGTCGCCAACCGTGGTCAGCAGGCCGCCGTTCCCGATGACGTTCGTGAAGGGCATGTACGTCCGGTGCTCGCCGTTTGGCAGCTGCAGGTACGCCGTGGCGCGGCCTTCGACGACGGCGGAGAAGTCCTCACGCCATCGCGTGCGCGTCATGCCGAGAGGCCGGAACAGGCGCTCCTGACAGAAGGCCTCGAGGCTCGTGCCCGACGCCCGCGCGACAATCACGCCGAGCAGGGTGTACCCGGTGTTGTTGTAGAGGAACTCGTCGCCCGGCTTGAAGTTCAGCTCTCTGTAGCGGCCGGCCAACTCGAGAATCTCGGCCACCGAGTGCACGGCCAGGCCCGGCGGCCGGCCTGCCATCGTCAGCATCGGCCATTGGCTTCGAAGGCCGCTCGTGTGGCCGAGCAGGTGCCTGACGAGGATCGGGGCGCCGAACTCCGGCAGCTCCGGCACGTGCGTCCGCACCGGATCGTCGAGCGACAACTTGCCGTCCTGGGCGAGGAGCACGACGGCAGCGGCCGTGACCTGCTTCGCGACCGACCCTGCCTCGAATTCGGTCAGGGGCCGGATCGGCACGCCGTACTCCAGGTTGGCCATGCCGTATCCCTGCAGGTGGACCAGTCGGCCCCGCGAGGCTACGCCGACGGCGCAGCCCGGCGACGACGTCCGGTCGACAGGGGCGAAGATCCTGTCGATGGCCCCTGGCGCGGGCTCCGTGATGGGGGGCTGCTGGGCTGCCTGGGACGGGCGCGCGCGCGCCGGCCAGAGAACGAGAGCAAGGGCCAGCACGACCGCCCCGAAGCATGGACGCCGGCGCATGACTCGTCTCCTTTCACGACGACGGCCGCAGCTTCGTGACGGGGATCCCGCAGAGGAACCGGAACGTCGTGTCGCCCGCGTTCACGTACTCGTGCTCGACGCCGGGCGGCACGAACACCACGTCCCCGGGCTTCAAGTCGTGCCACTCGCCGGCGAGGAACACGCGCCCCTTGCCCTCGACGACGAAGTTCTCGTGTTCGTAGTTGTGCTGGTGGTGCGGCGAGTTGCCGCCCGGGCCGATCTCCACCATCCGCAAGGCGTAGACGGGCGCGCCGTCGCGGGCATCGTCGATCAGCCACCGCATCGTCGCCCCTGGCGCGCGCAGGCCGACGGGTTCTGCCGGCACGTCGGTGTAGTGACACACTTTGGCTTTCGGCTCGGCCATGGTCTGCTCCCTGGTTCCGCGACACCCCGGCCGGGGCTTCGCCCTGGCCTTCGGGGTCGCCTGCTCTCAGCGCTTGAGCCGGTGCGCGATGTCGCGCACGACGGCCCGATCCGTCACGTCGTACAGGTTCTCCGGCGGATAGAGCGCCCCGCCGAAGGTGACGGCGGGACGGTGCCGCGTCGAGTCGTCGCGCTCGGTCTTCCACGCCGCGATGTGAATCTGGCGGCAGCCCGTCCGCGCGATCACCTCATCCACGTGGAACGGCTTGATGCCGCCGCCTGGCATGATCTGGATCCGGCCAGCGGCATAGTCGATGAGCCGCGCGATCAACGGCATCCCCTCCCAGACCGTGTCGCACTGCCCGCTCGTCAGGACGCGCGTGATGCCTAGATCGATCAGCTCGTCGAGCGCCCGGAACGGATCGGGCGTGACGTCGAACGCGCGGTGGAACACCGCGTCCCGATCGCCGACGCGATCGCGAAGGCGCCTAGTCCGAGGCAGGTCGATTCGGCCGTCCTCGGTGAGGATGCCGAACACCACGCCGTCGGCGCCTTGGGCCACGGCCATCTCCGTGTCGCGCTCCATGGCCGCCATCTCCGTGGCGGTGTAGCAGAACCCCCCGCCACGCGGGCGGGCCATGAAGATCACGGGGATGTCGAGACGGGCCTTGGCTTCGACCAAGGTGCCGAACGACGGAGTCAGGCCTCCATGGAAGAGCGAGGAGCACAGTTCGACGCGGTCCGCTCCGCCCGCACCCGCCTCGAGCGCGTCGTCGAGGGACCCGCAGCAAATCTCCAGCAGCACGTGCGGCATCCGGCCTCCTACCTGAGTTTCCACTCGTGAATGCCCGCGGAGAATCCCTCGGGCAAGCTTACCTCCAGCCGGACGGCAGTCGTCGTCACCGGCGTGAAGCGGACGGTATTGTAACGGTCGAGCGCCACGCCGTACTCGCCGCTGGTTTCCACCGGCAGCCATGCGTCGCCCCGCTTGTACACGAGGCGCCAGGTCCTCGGCGCCCGGCAACCGCCCTCGCTCGTGTCGGCATACCAGTAGACGGACGCCTCGGAGACGGTCGTGTCCGGCGGGAGGTCGTACTGGACCCATTCGAGGCTGCCCGTCTTGGGGCGCCAGTGCATGTACAGCGGTTCCCGGTCGCCCGACCGCGCCGGCTCGTACTGTTCGTTGAGCCCCTCCAGCCCGCGGGCGCCTTCGGACGCCGAGACGCGCGCCTGCGACGCCACCGTGGGCTCCGGCGCCGGCCTGACCTTGGCGGGATCGCGCGCGAGCCAGACCGCCATCTCCCCTGGCCCGCGGTGCGCCCACGCGTAGTACGGAATGAGCGTCAGCGGCACGCGCTGCGACTGAACGGCGCCTTCCTGCATGCTGAGCGCCGTCGCCCGGCCCGTGATGGCGACGATGCCGCCCAGTTGCGAAGGGCGCCACTCGGTTGCCCACGACGGCGCGCTGTCGATCACCAGGTTCGTGACGCGTCCGCCGTGATCCACGGACTCGGCGGCGTAGACGATCGGGCCCCGCTCGATGGCCACGCGGCCCTCGTCGGCGGCGACCGCGGGGTGCGCCACCACGCGGCGGACCGGCATCGGAAGGTGCAGGTCCACCGTGTCGCCGGCCGCCCATTCCCGGGCGATGGCGGCGAAGCCGCGCTCGAGCCTGATCGGCACGAGCAGGCCGTTGACCTTGAGCGACACCGAGTCTCGGACAGGCTCCGCGTCCCGGTAGAGGTCGCCCGGGACCGGCCTGCCGAGCGACCAGCCGGGCACCCTCACCATCAGCGTGAAACGGGCCGGTCTCGCCGGCGAGACCGTGACACGGACATCGCCGTCCCAAGGATACCGTGTCTGCTGTTCTATCCCGACGGTCCCGACCGGCGTCGAGACCTGCGCCCGGCCCTGCGCGAACAGGCTGACGAACACCCGGTCGCCCGCCGTCGCGTACACGTGCGAGGGCACCGACAAGATGAAGCGGGGCAGGTTGCTCGGGCAGCAGGCGCACGCGAACCACGGGCTGCGCGCATGCTGTCCCAGCGACAGGAGAGGGTTCGGGTAGAAGAACGTGTCCCCCGCCAATGAGAGGCCCGAGAGCATCGCGTTGTACACGGCGCGCTCGTAGACGTCCATGTAGCGCGCGTCCAGCTTCAGCAGGAACATCCGGTGGTTCCAGAGCGCATTGGCGATGGACGCGCAGGTTTCCGCGTACGCCGAGTTCGTGAGCTCATAGGCCGGGCCGAATCCCTCCCACTCGCCCTCGGCGCCGATGCCGCCGGTCAGGTAGAGCTTCCGGAGCACGACATCGTCCCAGATGCGGTCGAGGGCGGCCACGTAACGGGCTGCGCCCGTCAGGGCGGCGACGTCCGCCATGGCCGTGTACATGTACGCGGCGCGGACCGCGTGGCCGACGGCCTCGTCCTGGTCTACGACCGGCTTGTGATCCTGCGCGTACTCGCCGTACAGTTGGTGCCCCGCTGCATTCCCGCGCTCGTCCAGGAAGAACTTGGCGAGCGTCAGGTAGCGCCGGTTGCCCGTGACGCGGAAGAGCCTGACCAGCCCGATCTCGATCTCCTGGTGCCCCGGCGGATACCGGAGGCCGGCGGGCCCGAACGTCCGGTCCACGAGATCGGCGTTCTTCGTGGCCACGTCCAGCAGGGTCTTCTTCCCGGTGGCCTGGTAGTGCGCGACGGCCGCCTCGTAGAGATGTCCCGCGTTGTACAGCTCGTGGCTGTCCCGCTCGTTCGTCCAACGCGCGCTCCCGGCCATCGGCATGGTCCGGGCGGGATCGATCGTCCGGGCGGTGAACAGGTAGCCGTCGGGCTCCTGCGCTTTGGCGATCTTCGCGATCAGCGCGTCGAGGTAGGCATCCAGCGCCGGGTCGGCGCGCCTGGCCAGCGCGTACGACGCGCCTTCAATGAGCTTGAACACGTCGGAGTCGTCGAAGGAGTAGCGGGTGCAGAACGCGCCGTCCGCCTCGCCTCCGGCGATCTCGAAGTTCCTGATCCGCCCGGTCAGTTCGCTCTGCCTGAAGGCGGCGCCGAGCGTCACCGCCTCGACCGTCGCGAGGCGGGAGGACCAGAAGCCGTCGTTGAACGTGACCGCGGCGGCCGGGACGGGTGCGCCCGGATAGTCCACGGGCGGACCATCTGCCGGCCGGTTCGCGATCGCGGCCAGGACGGCGGCTGCGAGGACGGCGACGCCGGCGATGTTCGGTCTCCGCATGCTCGAGTCCCCCAGGGGCCCATCGGACGGCCGCGCCATCGGCGCCCGCGCGCCGCCGCAGGCTGAATCTAGCGCAAGTCCGGGGATCAACGCGAGCGCTTCGCCCCGGGCTGCCCGCCAGTCTGCTACGATGTCGGCAAGCCGGCCCGGCCGGGGAGGTGCCCTTGGCAGACACCACAGCGTCGCTCGTCGAGCACATCGCCCGGGTCCTGGACGCGTCGGCCGATCGCCCGTCGTGGGACGACTACTTCATGGCGATCACGCTGCTGCTGGCGTCGAGGTCCGCGTGCGGCCGCCTCCATGTCGGCTGCGTGCTGGTGTCGGGCGGTGACCACCGGAACCGCATTGTCGCCGCCGGCTACAACGGCTTCCTGCCAGCCGCGCCCCACCGTTCGCGCCTCCGCGACGGGCACGAGCAGGCGACGGTGCACGCCGAGCAGAACGCGATCGCGGACGCGGCGCGGCGGGGCGTCAGCGTGGCGGGTTCGGTCGCCTACATCTCGCACTTCCCGTGCCTCAACTGCGCGAAGATGCTCGCGGCCGCCGGCGTGCGCGAGATCAAGTACCACGACGACTACAACAACGACGGCCTCGTGCTGGAGCTGCTGGCCGACGCCGGCGTGACGATCTCGAAGTACTGACGCGGCGCGCGGCCGCCGGACCGAGAGCCGGACTCAGCGCGGACCGCGTGGGCGAGGCGCCCGGGCCGACGCCCCGGCGCATGCGGCCCATTCCCGCTCGAAATCACCGAGCGAAATCTGGATCCAGGACTCGAAGGCGGGCTCGAGCGGCTCGCCTGCCGACAGGTCTCTCAGAAGCCCCATGACCCGCACAGGACCGGCCCGATCCAGCAGAGCCTGCACGGCCAGCGCGCTCACGCCGTAGGCGAGGGCCACGCGATCGGCCGGCAGCGACGCGAACGAGCGCCGCAGGTCCTTGAGCGGGATCGCCGCCTGCGCCCGCGACAGTTCGCGTTCGGCCCGCTCGAGGCCACCCGGCTCGAGGGCCGTGGCCAGCCCCTCGTTGAGCCACGCCGGCACGCCGGTCGGCGCCGCGCTGAACAGCAGCGCGTGGACGTACTCGTGGGTCAGCACCCGCTCGAGTTCCTCGCGATTGTCCAGGCCGCCCCGGACGGGAAGACGGATCCGCCCATCGAAAAGCCCCCCGCTCCATCCGGGCGTACGGGTGACGTCGCGAAACTGCTGCTGAGTGTAGAGGACGACCGTGACGGGTTCTGGCGGATAGACCAGCAGGTAATCGCCGACGCGCGCATAGGCGGCTTCGAGGATGTCGACGGCCGCCGAGGCCAACTGCTCTTCCGCTCGGCCCTCGAAGAGCACCGTGAAGTGCCCGCCCCGGGTCTGCTGGAACTGGTCATGAAGGAAGGATTCCTTCCTCCAGTCCTCGAGACGCGCGAGCAGCTGCTCGTGATCCGGCGCGCGGACGAGGGCGGCCTCGTAGACCCGGATCGCGCCCTCGACGTCGCCGGCCTCGTGGAGCAGCGTGCCCAGGAGCTGCGACGCCGGCGTCAGCGCCGGATCGATCCGCAGGGCGCGCGTGAGGGCGTCTCTCGCGTCCACGGCGCGGCCGAGGCGCCGGGCGACAATGGCCGACCCGACGAGCAGCGCGGCATCATCCGGCCTCGACGCGAGGGCCCGTGTGAAGGCCGCCTCGGCATCCTTGTAGCGAGCCTCCTCGAGAGCCTGCCAGGCCGCGCGGGCCTGGTCGGTCTGAGGAACCACGACCGCCAGCGACTGTGCCGGCGCGGGGGCGGCGAGCGCCGCCGCCAGAGCCACCAGCACGGTCAGCCGCATCACGCGAAAGCGCCGGACTCGAAACGCGGGCATGCCGCCCCCATCATATCCCCGCGCGGCCTCCCCCCTGCGGGCGGCGCGCGCCGGCCCGCACGACGTGGCGGCGGCGCCGGCCGTGCCACTCGGACAAGGCCGCGAGCAGCATCGGCACGCTCCGGCCGGCCTCCGCCAGGCGGGCTGCTGAGCCGCGGAAGACCAGGGCGATGTCGGCTTCGCGGCGCCGCTCTCCCTGCGCGCCGGCGAGCGCCAGGAGGTTCCGCACACCGACCGAGGTGGCCGAGGGCTCCGCGCCGTCGTGCCCGTCCTTCATTCGAACGATGAGCGAGCGATCCCGGCCCGAGGTCGCGAACCAGCCGCCCGACGACCGGTCCCAGAAGAGGTCGTCCTGTCGGTGCTGGAGGTCGAGCGCCCAGTCGAGCCACTCGGGGCCGCCGCCAGCCTCGTACAGCTCGATCAGCCCCCAGACCAGACAGGCGTAGTCCTCGGCGAAGCCCTCGACCGAGACCGCGCCCGCGCGCCAGCGACGGAAGAGCGTTCGCGCCTCCGGATTCCAGAGGCGCGCCTTCGCGAACCGCGCCGCGCGGCACGCGGCGTCCAGGTAAGCCGCGCGCCCCAGCTGGCGCGCGCCGCGCGCGAAGGCCGCGATCATCAGCCCGTTCCAGGCTGCAAGCACCTTGTCGTCGCGAAGCGGCCTCGGGCGCGCGGCGCGCGCGGCGAGCATCGCGGCCTTCGCGCCGGCGAGCAGCCGCCTGACCTGGCCGAGCGGGAGCCGGTGCCGGGCCGCGAGCGCCTCGGCCGGCATGGCGACGTGCAGCAGGTTCCGGCCGGCGAACTCGCCGTGCGGATCGATCGGCGCGTTGCCCTGGCGCTCGATCCCGAAGTGCTCGGACACGAGCGGCGCGCGGTCGCCGAGGAGCGCGTCGACCTCCTCCGCGCTCCACAGGTAGAACGCGCCTTCTGACGCCCGCCGTTCGGCCGGCATGGCGCCGGCCGGCGGCACGCTGTCGGCGTCCTCGGCCGAGTAGAACTCCCCGTCCGGCCCGGTCATGTCGCGCAGGACGTAGTCCAGCGTCTCGCCGGCGATCTCGGCCAGCGCTTCGTCCGAAGACGCATCGGCCGCGTCGAGCAGCGCAATCACGAGCTGGGCCTGGTCGTAGAGCATCTTCTCGAAGTGCGGCAGGCGCCAGTCGGGATCCACGGCGTAGCGATGGAACCCTCCGCCGATGTGATCGCGGATGCCGCCCGACGCGATCGCCCGCAACGTCCTGACCGCCATCTCGAGCGGCGCCTCCGATCCCGTACGCCGGTGCTCCTGGAGCAGGAACAGCAGCTCCGAGGCGCGCGGGAACTTGGGCGCTCGGCCGAATCCGCCTCGCTGGCGGTCGAACGACGCCGCGAGTTCCGCCACCGCGCGATCGAGCACGTCCGTGCCGGGCACGCCCCCGGCGGAGGGTGCAGGCGATGCGGCCAGTTGCCGCAGGTGCGCGGCCGCCCGCCGGGCGGCGTCGGCCACCCCGCGTCGGTCGTCCCGCCACGCCCGCGCGATCTCGCCGAGGAGCGCCGCGAATCCGGGCCGGCCGCCGCGATTGTCGGGCGGGAAGTAAGTGCCGCCGAAGAACGGCTCCAGGTCGGGCGTGAGCCAGACGCTCATCGGCCACCCGCCGGCCCCCGTCGTCGCCTGCACGTACAGCATGTAGAGGCGATCCACGTCGGGGCGTTCCTCCCGGTCCACCTTGACCGGCACGAACCGGGCGTTCAATTGCGCTGCCACCGCGGGATCCTCGAAGGATTCGTGCGCCATGACGTGGCACCAATGGCAGGTGGCGTAACCGATCGAGAGGAAGACGGGGCGATCCTCCAGCCTAGCGCGCGCAAACGCCTCCTCGCCCCAGGGATGCCAGTCCACGGGGTTCGAGGCGTGCTGCAGGAGGTAAGGGCTGAGTTCGGACGCGAGGCGGTTCACGGTCCTTACGACGCGTTCAGCGGCAGGGCGGGTCCGCGCAGCTCGCGGCGGATGCGCGGGATCGCGGCCGTGAACTCGACGCCGAAGAGCAGGATGACGGCCGAGACGTACACCCAGATGAGGAACCAGACGACGGTGGCGATGGAGCCGTGGACGCTGGCCTGCGCAAACGAGCGCACGTACCACGAGAACGCCTCGTAGGCCCCCCGCCAGAGAATGGCGGTCACCACGGCCCCCGGCCACACGTCCCGGAACCGCACCTTCGTGTTCGGCACGAAGTAGAAAATCAGCCCGACAATCAGCACGAACACCAGGAACGCGCTCAGGGGACTGCCGAAGCCCGACAGGCCCGCGAGGAACGGGAGCCTGGCCAGAAGGAGCGTGAACCACGATTCGCCCCTTACCTTGGCCGCACTGAGCAGGAGCAGCGCGGCGAAGAGCATCAGCCCGGCGGCCGCCATCATGAGGAGCGAGAACCAGCGGTGCTGCCAGAAGCTCCGCGGGCGCTCCACGGCCCAGGCATGGTTCACGGCCGTACTGATCGCGCCAAAGACGCCCTGCGAGGCCCAGAGCAGGCCCAGCGCGCCGCCGATGCCGAGCTTGATCCGGGTTCCCCAGAACACGTTCACGTTGTTCGCGAGGAAGTCGGGCTGCGCCGGGAAGTAGCGCAGGACGAACTCCACGACCTCGACGCGCAGGTCGCGGCCCGCCGGGACGGCGCCGAGAACGGACATCGACAGCAGCAGGAACGGCAGGAACGACAGGAGCGCGTAGTAGGCGATGGCGGCGGCGTGCGTCAGGTCGTCGCTGCCCCAGGCGAGTTCGATAATACCGCGCCAGGCGGCCCGTCCCATCAGCGACAGGCCGTCGCGGCCTTGTCGGGCGAGCCGGCGCAGCCGACCGGTCGCCGGGTTTGTCTCCGGAGGGGGAAGGTCCTCGTCAGACACCGTCACGCGCCATCCGCGTTTCAGTACCCCTCGGCCTCGTTCCGGTCCCCGCCCGCGGTCCGGGGGCCCAGTCCGCGCCGGAACGATCGCAGCGTCAGAAATCCGTCCGCCGCCGCCGCCATGGCCCGCTCCGCGGCCTCTCCAAGCCGCCGCAACTCGCCGAGGACCTCGTCGAGCCCCGGGTCGAGACGCTCGCGCAACCGACGCCCGGCCGCCGTCAGGAAGAGGTAGCCGACGAGGCCTCCGACAAGGGCGCCCACCCCGGCCGACACCGCTACCCGGGCCCGGTCCTCCACGGCTCTCCTCCTCCCGCGACGCGTGTCGCGCTGTGCCGACAAGATACCGCAAGCGGCCCGATCGCCGCCAGCCCGCTCGTCCTGGGGGCCTGCCGGCCCGAGCCGCGGCGCGTGCGGCCCGGCGAGGCGGAGCTTGACGAGGCTGCCGCCCCTGGCCCGCATGGAGGCGGCGGAGGCGGCCTAGTCGGGACGACCGGCGCAGGGGGAAATCAGGAACCGCGCCGCGCGCTCGAAGCGGCCCGCCCAGGCCGACTCGTGGTGCGCCGCGCCCCGTTCCTCGACATACATCAGGCCATGGCGAGGCCCGCCCGCCCTCCGCCTGAGGAGCCGCGCCATGGCCCGGGCGTCCCGCACGGCCCGCCGCTCTTCGCCCGTCCCGATGTCGAGGTAGATCGCGCCGGACCAGGGCGCGCGGCTGTTCTTCACGACGTCGAAGATCGCTCCTCCGCCGAACCACAGCGACGGGCTCATCACGCCGGCGAATCCAAACACGGTGTCATGGCGGAAGAACCCGTACAGGCTGATGAGCCCCCCCATCGACGACCCCATGATCCCGGTGCAGGCCCGATCGGGCCGCGTCCGGAAGCGGCGGTCGATTTCAGGCTTCAGCGTCCGGACCACGAACTCGAGATAGCGGTCTCCGCGGCCGCCGCCGCGCCGCTCGTCCCGAAACGGGCTGTACTCGTCCACCCGCTCCATGCCCATGTTCGGGATCGCCACGGCGATTGCCTCAATGCCCTCGCCTGCGAGACGTTCGAGCGTCTCGTTGACGCGCCACTCGCCGGCGAACGACGTCACCGGGTCGAACAGGTTCTGGCCGTCGTGCATGTAGACGACGGGAAACGGCCCTCCGCCCCGCTGGTGGGACGGCGGCAGGTAGACCAGGACGTCGCGAGTGTTGCCGAGCTCCGGACTCGTCACGCCGGCGAGAACCCGGATGTCGCCCGCGAGGGGCTTCCCAACAGGCCGCGCTACCACGTCGCTCGCTGTCATGCCAGTTCGACTGTCGAAGCAATCATCGTAGCCGGGAGACCGCCTGCCGGCCAAGAACGCGCGGGAGCCACCCCGCTGGTCTGGGGTAAGCTGGAAGCTCCATCCCCGACGGAGGCCGCCATGACCGAAGCCGACGCACTGACGGTGCTCTGCCTCGCCAGCTACGAGAAGGGCGAGGAGTTCATGCGGGAATGCCATCGGCTGGGATGCCGGGTGCTGCTTGTGACGCTCGAAAGCCTCAAGAAGGCCGCCTGGCCTCGAGAGGCGATCACGGAAACCTTCTACATGCCCCGGGATCTCGGGCGCGAAGACCTGTTGAAGGGCGTCAGCCACATCGCCCGGACGCGCCGCCTCGATCGGATCGTCGCCCTCGACGATTTCGACGTGGAAACGGCGGCACTCCTGCGCGAACACCTCCGCGTGGCGGGCATGGGAGAGACGACGGCACGGTACTTCCGGGACAAGCTGGCCGAGCGCATGAAGGCCCGGAGCGCCGGCATCCCGGTGCCGGACTTCGTGCACGTCCTGAACGACGAGGCCATCCGGGCGTTCGCGGCCGCCGTGGGCCCACCCTGGATCCTGAAGCCGCGTTCGCAGGCCGCGGCCATGGGTATGAAGCGCGTCGATCGCCTGGAGGACCTCTGGCCGGCCATCGACTCGCTCGGCGACCGGAGGTCGTTCTACTTGCTCGAGCGCTTCGTGCCGGGCGACGTGTTCCACGTCGATGCCATCGTGCGCGGCCGGGCCGTGGTCTTCCAGGCGATGCACCGCTACGGCCAGCCGCCCTTCGAGGTCGCGCACGCCGGCGGGGTCTTCACGACGATGACCGTGCCGAAGCACGACCCGGCCTGGTCCGCTCTCGCGGCGATGAACCGCGACGTGCTGGCGCTCTTCGGCATGGTCCGGGGCGTGGCGCATACGGAGTTCATCCGGAACGCGGCAGACGGCGTCCTGCTCTTCCTCGAGACGTCCGCGCGCGTCGGAGGCGCCCATATCGTCGATCTGGTCGAGGCGGAAACGGGCCTCAACCTCTGGCGGGAGTGGGCGAGACTCGAAGTCGCGGGCGAGGACGGCGCCTACGATCCGCCGCCGCTGGCGGACAGGCATGCGGGGCTGGTGCTGACGCTGGCGCGGCAGGAGCGGCCCGACCTGTCCGCCTACGCGGATCCGGAGATCGTCTACCGGGTGAAGAAGCCCCACCACGCCGGTCTGATTGTGGCTTCGGCGGACCAGGCGCGCGTCCGCGCCCTGGTCGAGGAGTACGCGTCACGATTCACGGCGGACTTCTTCGCGTTCGCCCCGGCGCCCGAGGAACCGCCGGAATAGCGTGCCGACGTTGTATGCTTAGGCGCACCGGATCAGCGGCAGGCCGCCGTGACCCGACTGCGACACCCACTGCCCAGGCCGGGCCCTCCGCCCTGGGCGGACGTTACAAAGGAGCAGACCGATCATGGCCATTCACAGCGCGCGTGCGGTTTGGAAAGGAAACTTGGCCGACGGAAACGGGGTAATGACGCTGCCAAAGGGCGCCTACGAGGGCCCCTTCACGCGGGCGTCCCGGTTCGAGACGGGGCCCGGCACCAACCCGGAGGAACTCATCGGGGCGGCGCACGCAGGCTGCTTCTCAATGTACCTTTCGGCGATCCTCTCGGCGAGCGGGTTCCCGCCTGTGGAGATCCGGACCACCGCCACGGTGCACCTCGGCGACGGTCCGGCCATCACGCTCATCGAACTCGACTCCGAGGCCCAGGTGCCCGGCTGCGACGAGGCCGTGTTCCTCGAGCACGCCGAGAAGGCGAAGGCGGGATGCCCGGTGTCGAAGGCCCTATCGGCTGTGCCGATGACGCTGAAGGCGAAGCTGGTGAAGTAGCGAGGGCCGGCGCGAACCAGCCGTGGCACTCCGGATCCTGGCCGTCGGCGACATCGCCTGGGACATCTTCGTCCGTCCCGAGGGCGACCTGGTCCGCGGCTCCGACGCGCTCGGCACGGTGGACGTCCTGCCGGGCGGGGCCGCCGCGAACGTCGCGGTGTGGGCGCGGCGCCTGGGCGCCGACGTCACGCTCGTCGGCAAGATCGGGGACGACACGCTCGGCGCGCTCATGCTCGCCCATCTGCGGTCTGAGGGCGTCGCGAGCCACGTCATCACCGTGCCGCGCTCTGCGACCACCCGCGTGGGCATCCTCGTCGCTCAGGACGGCGAGCACTCGTTCGTCATCGACCATACGAAGGTGCTGCGCTTCGGCGAGGAGGATGCCCCGCCGGGCCTGCTCGACGGCGCCGACGCCGTCTATTTCAACGGCTACGACATCTTCCTTGCGCGATCGACGGCGTTCCTCGAGCCGCTGCTGGCCGCGGCGAGGCGCCGCGGCATTCCGCTGGCCTTCGACCCGTCGTCGTTCGCGCTCATCGACGCATACGGAGCTTCGCGGCTGCTCGACGGCGTCGGCCCGCTCGACGTGCTGCTTCTGAACGAGGCCGAAGCCGAGGCGCTGCGCCGCGGGACGGGCGCCGAGTTGACGACGCGGGCGTCGCTGGTCGTCGTCAAGCGGGGGCCCGGCGGGGCGTCGGCCCACGCGGCCGGCGCCGCCTGGTCCGCCGGGGCCGAACGAGTCGCCGTCGTCGACACGACGGGAGCGGGAGACGCGTTTGACGCGGCTTTTCTCGTCGAATGGCTGCGGACGCGCGACGTGGAGGCCGCGCTCAGCGCGGGCAACCGGCTCGGGGCGTGGGTGGCGGGCCACCTCGGTGCCCAGCCGCCTCTGCCGGGCTGAGCCCAGTCGGCGGCGCGCCGCGTTCACGCGGCTGGATCGGGTCGGTGAAGGGGGGCGCCGATGCCGCGAAACGCAGAAGTCATCCGCCAGTGGAAGATCCTGCGGTCCATCGAGGCCGCGCGCTGCGGGCTGACGGTCGCCGAGCTGGCCGCGAGCGCCCGGGTGGTCACGCGGACGATTTGGCGCGACCTCGCCGCGCTGCAGGAAGCGGGGTTTCCCCTCGTCGACGAGTCGCGGGACAACCGCACGTACTGGAAGATCAACCAGAGCCCCTTCAAGCACCTCACTCAGCTTGGGCTGTCGCTCTCCGAGTTGTGCGCCCTCTACCTCAGCCGGCGGCTCGTCGAATCGCTCGTCGGCGTCCCCTTCCAGACGGCCCTGGGCGACGCGTTCGCCAAGTTCGAGCGCGACCTGCCCGAGCGCATGAAGCAGTACCTGGATCGGTTGCCGGCCCTCATGACCGCGAGGCCCGCCACCGGCAGGCTCTCCCTGCCGAAGGGGCACGACCGGATGATCGAGCAACTGGTGGACGCCTCGGTCGCCCTCAGGCACGTGCGGATGCGGTACTACTCGCTCTCGCACGACCGGGAGGCCGACTACCTCGTGTATCCCCTGCGCTTCGTGTGCACGGCGGGCGCGATGTACTTGCGGGCGTGGGTGCCCGAGCGGTCGCAGGTGCTGACGTTCGCCGCCCACCGCGTGCGCCGCGTGTCCGTGCTCGAAGAGCGGTTCGTGCCCGACCCCGAATGGGCCGAGCGGGCCCTTTCGCAGTCGCTTGGCCCCACCAGCGGCCCGCCGGTGCACATCGTGCTGCGGTTCGACCGCGCGCTGGCGCCTATGGTGGCCGAGCGCCAGTACCATCCAAGCCAGGTCGTGACGCGGCATCCGGACGGCTCGCTGACACTCGAGCTCGACGTGTGCGACGATGTCTGGCTGAGGAGCTTCGTGCTGCAATTCGGCCACCGGGTTCGCGTGATCGGCCCTCCGACGCTCGCCGAGCAGATCCGCGACGAGCTCGACGCCGCGCGCCGGCATTACGCGCCGGCCGACCGGGTCGAGGCGCTGGCCACGTCGCAGGCTCTCATTGATTTGGGAGACCAGTGGCGGCTGCCCTTCTGACCGCGCGCCTCAGGATGCCTTGCGCTCGGCCGCGCTCGGCAGATCGGCGGCGTGAAGGCCCCGGTTTTCAGCGCGTCACGCCTGCAGCCGCCGCAATTCGATGTCGGCCATCAGTGGCGCCCGGTCGGGCGCCGCGCGGCCTGCGGGCCGCGCCGGGTCCGTGACGCCCGCACCGGCGGCGGACAGTCTCCCGGCACGCAGGCGGTTGCGTTCGGCGCGGTAGCACTGGAAACACAGCGTGTGCTGGCGGTCCGCCTTGACCTCGCCGCAGCGCGCGAACAGCGCCCGTCGGATCCGGCACGCGGCGCAGAAGCGCGCTCTCGGCCGGACTGTCTTGTCCCGCCCTCGCGCTCCCGGCGCTGCCTCGTCGAGCCCCTGCCACAGCCGCCTCGCGTCCCGGTTGCCATGAATCATCGCAGCCCCCCTGGCCTGACGGCAGAGAGCGTACGGCCCGGATGTGACAGGGGAGGTCGCGCCCGCCGCCCCGCACGCCACCGCGGGCCGGCGGCGACGGCCGGCGCGCAAGGCGGAAAGGCCGGGCTGGCGCATTGCGTTCGCCCGCCAGGCGGACTAGGATGCCGCCGTGGGAGAGCCATGAGAGCCCAGGTTCTGCGGCGCATCGCGCCTGTCGACAGCGACCGCGACTCGCTCGAGCTCTGCGAGTTGCCCGACCCGATTCCGGGCCCCGGCGACGTCCTGATTCGGGTGTCCGCCTGCGGGGTTTGCCATACCGAACTCGATGAGATCGAAGGCCGGACCCCACCGCCGCTGCTCCCGGTGGTCCCGGGGCACCAGGTCGTCGGCCGTGTCGTACAGTGCGGGCCGAGGCCGTCGGTGCTCAAGCCGGGCACGCGCGTCGGGGTCGCGTGGATTTACTCAGCGTGCGGCCGGTGCGTGTACTGCCTGGCGGGACAAGAGAACCTGTGCGCATCGTTCCGCGCCACCGGCCGGGACGTCAACGGCGGCTACGCGGAGCTGCTCGTGGCCCGCCAGGACTTCGTCTTCCCGCTGCCTGACACGCCGCTGACCGACGCCGAGGCGGCGCCGCTGCTGTGCGCGGGCGCCATTGGCTGGCGGTCGCTGCGCCTCGCGAACCTGCCCAACGGGGGCCGGCTCGGCTTGACCGGGTTCGGCGCATCCGCGCACCTGGTGCTCAAGCTGGTGCGTCACCGCGACCCTGAGGCCGAAGTGTTCGTCTTCGCCCGCAGCGAGGCGGAGCGGTCCTTCGCGCGCGAGCTTGGCGCGGCGTGGACGGGCGACACGGCGGATGCGGCCCCGTGGCCTCTCGATGCCATCATCGACACCACGCCTGCGTGGCGGCCGGTAGTCGGGGCGCTCAAGAACCTCGCGCCGGGCGGCCGCCTCGTGATCAATGCCATCCGGAAGGAACACGGCGACCGTGCCGCCCTCGCCGAGATCGACTACCCGCGCGACCTCTGGATGGAAAAGGAGGTGAAGAGCGTCGCGAACGTGACGCGGCGGGACGTGACGGAGTTCCTGCTCGCGGCCGTGGCGATGGGCCTTCGCCCGGAGATCGCGGAATACCCCCTGTCCGGCGCCAACGAGGCCCTGCGGCACCTCAAGGCGCGGGCCGCCCGCGGGGCGCGCGTGCTGCGTCTCGACTAGCCCGCCGGGAGTGCGCCCGGCCGGCGGCGCCCGAGCCGGCTTCGGCTTGGCCGAGGCACGGGCCCCGGAGTAAGATGCCGAGGTTGCCGCCGCCTGTTCGGGACGCCGCAGGGTTGGGCGCGACACGGAAGTCCCCTGGAGGCTCTATGAGAAACGGGAAGCTCGCCCTTGCGCTCCTCGCCGCTCTAGTCCTGGCGCCGGCCTCCGCGCAGGCCCAGTACGCGGCCCAGGAAGCGCTCGGTGACCCCGATGTCTGTATCACGGGGTATTACAACCTCAACTTCGGCGGCGACGTCTACAAAGGCCTGAGTGCCACGACCTGGCACGCCTCCCGCTCTCATGGACTGGGAGCCTCGGTCACCCTTCTTGCTCGTCATCTCGTCTCGGCCGAGGTGGACTTCAACTACAGCCACAGCTTCTTCGGCACCTCCGACTCGCTCAACAAGAACTACGTCCTCACGACCACGCTCGACGGCGTCGTCGGCCCATGGTTCTCGCTGGGATCCGGGAGGATCAGGACGTACGCCGTGGCTGGCGGCGGCTACATGCGCGGCATGATTACGAACCGCCGGCGGGCCGGATGGTCCCATCCCTCCAAGAACCTCGGCGTCGTGGAGGCTGGCGGCGGGCTGCTGTGGCTCTTCAGCGACTCGCTGGGCGTGCGCGCTGACGTCCGCTACCGCTGGGGACGAGGCGCGGCGGAGAAAGACAACGGCGGCTACGGCAAGTTCGACAACTTCACCTACCTGAAGAGCACGCTCGGCTTCACCGTCGCCTTCTAGACGACGCACCCTGCCCGAGGCGCGCCCGACGGGCCGTGCCGACGAGCTCCCGTCAGGGGAAGATGGCCCGCGCGGCCTTGGTGTATGTCACGGTGACGCTTTGGCGCCGATCGCCGAAATCCCGATGCCGCGCCTGCACGACGCGCGTGCCCACCGGGACCTGGATCGTGCCCAGGGGCGCGTTGCCGACGAGCGTGCCGTCCACTCGAATCTCGGACCCCGGAGGAGCCACGATCTCGAGCGCCGCCGGCGGAAGCGCGATTGTCAAGGCAGTAACCTCGCCGGGCCTGACCTCGACGCGATGGCTCGACCGGTAGCCCAGGGTCCGGCTGACGGCTTCGATCGTGTGGTCGCCCGGGCTGGCCAGCAGCCGCCCGCCTTCGGTGGAGCCGATGGGCTGGCCTCCTTCCAGGATCTCGAGCCTGACCGGCGCGAAGACCGCGAGCCAGCCTGGCCGGATGGCCACCACGGCCTCCGCGGTCTCATCCGGCCGGACGGCGACCGAGCGCCTGACCGAACCCGCCGCGTTGCGCACGACGACCGAATGCGCGCCTTCAGCAAGAGCGCCGATGGTGACGGGCGCCGTGCCGTGCGCGACGCCGTCCACCCAGACGCTCGCCCCTGGCGGGTCGGTGTCGATCCGGAGCGATCCGGTCGCCCGCAGATCCCTGCTGCCGGCCTCGATGACGACCGTCTGTCCTTCGACGACGGCCACGTCCTGCACGCGAATGCGGCCGTCGCCGGTCACTTCGACGCGGTGGGTGCCGACCGGCACCGCGGCGGTCAACGGTGCCGGGCCGAGGTCGGCGCCATCAACCCGGACTGTGAGCCCCGCGCGTGAGGACTCCACCCGCAGGGTGCCGGATGGCGGCGCCGGCGTGAACCAGCGGTCCTTCACGTAGGGCGCGCCAACGACGCCGACGATGAGGGTGAGGGCTGCGGCGACGTACGAAAGGCGCACGCGCGCCCGCGGCAGACGATCGCTGAGGTCAGAGAGCAGGAATCCCGCGCGTCGTGGCAGATCCCACCACGTGAAGGCGCCGGGCCGGTCGACGGTCCGCCGCGGGCGCGCGGCCCGGGCCATCGAGGCCGCCCTCTGCGCCGCCGACCCGGCCGCCGAGGCCACGCCACGCACGGCGCCCGCTCCTGCGCGGCCAATCGCGACTCCCGAGCGGTTCAGCGCCCGTGCACTCCAGCGCACAGCCAACGCGCACGCATGACCCAGTCGGATCGCGCTTGACGCTGCGCCGCGGCCCGCGCGCCGCGCCCCGGACGCGGCCGCTGCGCCGACGGCGGCGGCGCCACGGCCGAGCGCGCCGGCGGCCGCCACGGCGCCTCTCGCCCCCGCTGTGACGCCGCGGACGACGGCGGCCGCTGAGACGACAACGGCCCTTCCCCCGGCTGACAATCCGGTGACGGCGAGCCCGGCGAGGCCCGCCGCGAAGGTCCCGACAAGTCGCACGGAAGATGCCGCCACGCGGATCAGCCCTCGGCCGACTGATGCCCCCACCCAAGCCGCGGCGCCCCACGCGGCCCGCAGCGCGCGGCCCGCCGACGTGCCCGCGGAAACCATGGCGGCCCCCGCGGCGTGCGCGGCCCTTGCCGCCAGTACTGCCGAGCCGGCAAGCGCGGCGCGCGCGCGCGCCAGCCGGCGGCGCCTGGCCTCCTCGCGCACACGCCGCACGCTGGGGGCCACCCGGGGAAACACCGGGCCTGCCTCGCCTTTCGTCGCCTCCGCCGGGGACTGCTCGACATCGGTCGCCGAGTCCCCTGCACCATCGACCTGGGGGCCGACCCGGGCCAGCGGCACCGGCGGGAGCCCCTCCTGCGGCAACGGCTGGTGCGCGGCCGCCGCCACTTCGATCTGCTCCTCCGCGACACCCGGCGCGTCGAGGGGCGCGACGCCGAGGCGTCTGCGGGGAGTCAAGGGCGGCGGCGGCACGTCGGACTGGCTCGCACCGGCGGCGAAAGAACCCACCAGCTCGGGAAGCTCGATCGTCACGCCGAGCGCTGGCCGCTCCGGCTCAGGCCTCCGGTGCCGGCGCCGCGAGGCGACATCCAGATCGATCAGCCAGTCGGACGGCAGCCGCGGCAGCGCGTCCGGCTTGGAGGGTGCGGGAAGGGCCTGCTCACTTCCCGGCGCGGAATCGGCATTCGCGGCGGCAGCGGCGTTCCCGGCATTCGGGTCTGGCACAACCAGGATCGACGCTTCACTGCGGAACGAGTCGGCCATCGAGCTGCCGAGCACTTCAACAACCAGGGCCTGCTCGACCGCGGCTTCGGACTCGATGGCGAGGACGGCGACGGCCTCGGGCTGCGCGACGGGCGCCGGCTCCTCCACCGGCGCGGCCTCGCGCGCGGCGCCGGCAATCGGCTCCGGCTGGAAGAGCGCCGCCACGGCCGGCTCGGTCTCCACCACCGAGAGGTCGATCTCCTGCAGCGGCAACGGCGTCAGCGCTGGCATCGTGTCGACGGGCGTGAGGTCCCGGACAACCGGCCGATCCTCTTCGTTCAGGAAGCAGGCGGCAATCTCGGGTTCCGCCTCCAGCGCCGCGATGTCCACCGTGCGCGGCGCCGCGCGCTCGTCCCCTACGCTCGAGTCGTCGGCGGAGCGTCCCGCCTCGATGGGCGGCGGGGACGTTGGAGCAGGGACTGGGGCCGTCGCAGCGCCTTCTGGCTCGGTGAGTGCGTCGAGATCGATGATCTCCTCGGGGAATTCCGCGTCGCGCGGGAGCCGCGGCGTTGCCGTCCGGTCGAGAAGCGGGCCGACGACGGTCGCGACATCTGGTGAGGCCCGTTCCGGCACGCGCCAGCCCACTGGCGGGTCCGTCTGCCCGCCGTCGCCGGCGTGTTCGACAAACGAGGCGCCAGCCACCACTTCCCCATCTGCGTCGATTGTCGCATCCGGCAGCAGCGTGAACGCAGGCATGAGGACGGTTCGGGCGGCTGTCTGCGGACCGGCGGCATCGGAGGACCGCTCGGGCGGCATCCCGAGCGTTGCGTCGCGCTCCCGCTCGGTCCGCTTCGCGGCTTCGGCTGCGGCTCGCGCTGCGCTGGCGGCATCGACCACGCCGGCCAGGCGGCCGTAGTCATCGGCCAGGGCCCTGACGGCAGCTGCCCCGCCAGACGCCACCGCCTGCTTCGAGAGCGCTGTCTCGAGGGCCAGCCGCGCCTCGGAGACGCTCGTCAGGCGGCTGCCCGCGTCGAGATGCAGCGCCCGCCTGAGCCAGGTGAGCAGGGCCCCCGGCACGGCTTCGCCGCGGCTGCCGCTCCTCGAGCGGCCGAGCGAGGCGACAAGATCGAGAAGACCATCGGGGAACTCCTCGGCTCCGACGGGCCTGCCCCTCAGCAGTGCAACGGCCGTGACTGCCACCTGCACGACCTCGGACGCCATGTCGAGCTTGGGACCGCCCTTCCCCGGAGCAGCGGCCACCCTGAACTCCCGCCAGAGCCTGCCGCGGCTGTACTCGAGTTGGGCCAGCGCACCGCCGAGGACGTAGTCGGCAACGAGAACGCGCCCTTTGGGCACGAGCAGCAGGCGTTCCGGGCCGACGGCGCCGTGCGTGAGTCCGCGCGACTCGGCAAGCACCGCCAGGGCCCCGAGCACTTCACGCACGATATGGATGGCGGCGCAGGCCGTGATCGCAATCGCGCCGGCGGCGGCGGCCTCCAGCACGTCCGAGAGCCGGTGCCCCGGAACGAAGTCGGAGAGAATCTCGAGAGTGCCGGCGCTGTCGTGAACGACGTCGGCGCGCCTGAGCGGCACGAACCTGACCTGCCGGAACGACGTCAGCCGGTTGACGCGCTGCTGGATAGCCGTCCGGTGCGCGGCGAGGTCATCGAGCGGCCTGAAAACCTCGACCACCTCGTCCGCGCCCTCCAGACGGACGTAGCGGATTCCGAGGCCGTCCCGGAAGCGCGCGTCCGGCAGCACGACCGGGTCGACGAACACCTTTCGCATGGGCCAGAACCGCTTTGCAACGTCCGCGCCGCTTCTGCAGCGGGTGGCGCGGAGACTCCCTGTTCCGTCTTATCGGGTCGGCGGCGCCCTCCACTAGGGGCCCGGACGAGCGGTCCTCGCGTCGGCCGTCCGGTCCGACGCTGCCCTGAGGCCGTTGCCGGCTCTGTGCGCGTTGGCCGGACTCGAGCGTTCGCCCCAAGGCGCCCCGGCAGCCCGCCGGGCGCGGCGGCCAGGCGGCTGAATGGGCGGGAGGCGGCGCTTCCAGCGGGCGGCGATCGAGGCGACGGCTCGTCGCTGCCGGCGAGGCTCGCGCCCGGCCTTGACATCGCACGGAAGCGGATCTAGGCTTCCGCGTCCGTTGCGGTCCACGCGCCTCATACACTCGACAGGACTCATCCGGGAGGGATCTTCACGTGTCTTCACACCGCTACGCACTCATAGTCTGCGCCGCGGCGGCATGCCTGCTGGCATCCGCGCTCCCATCCTCCGCGCAGTTCGACACGGCCACCGTCGTGGGAACCGTGAAGGACAACTCCGGAGGCGTCGTGCCTGGAGCTACCGTCACGCTCACGAACCTCGATACCGGCGTGACCTCCGTCCACACCACGGACGGCACGGGGAGTTACGAGTTCGTCACGGTGCGCATCGGGCGCTACAAGGTGACAGCTGAACTGCAGGGTTTCTCGACCGCCGTGGCCGACGGGTTCCAGGTCACCGTCGGCGCCCGCCAGCGCGTCGATCTGCAGCTCAGCCCCGGTCAGGTGACCGAGACGGTGCAGGTCACCGGCGCGGCGGCGGTCCTGGAGACCGACTCGAGCCAGCGCGCCCACCTGATCACGTCGAGGCAGGCGGTCGAGCTCCCGCTGAACACCCGCGAGTACTCGGCGCTCGCCCTGCTGACGCCGGGCGTGAAGCAGTCGAGCCTGAACCAGGGAAGCGGCACGAACAACCGGGAAGGGTCGTTCAACGTCAACGGCATGCGGAGCACGTTCAACAACTTCCTGCTGGACGGCCTCGACAACAACTCGTACGGCACGAGCAACCAGGGGTTCTCGAATCAGGTCATCCAGCCGTCGCCCGACGCGGTGGCCGAGTTCAAGGTCGTCACGAACAACATGAGCGCGGAGTACGGGCGGGCCGGGGGCGCAACGGTCAACGTGGCCTACAAGAGCGGCACCAACCGGTACACCGGCGCGGCCTGGGAGTTCTACCGCGACACTGCGCTGAACGCCACGGGGTTCTTCAAGCCGACGAGCGGCGTGAAGCCGACGCTGGAGAAGAACCAGTTCGGCGGGACGTTCGGCGGCCCCATCATCCGGAACAAGGCGTTCTTCTTCGCCGATGCTGAGGTGTGGCGCCAGACCCGGAAGCAGGTGGCGTTCCAGACGATCCCGAACCCGACCGAGCGGCAGGGCATCCTGAAGGTGGACGTGCGGAACCCGCAGACGGGGGACGTGTACCCCGCCGGGACGCCGATTCCGATGACGGCGTTCGCGAGGAAGGTCCTGAGCGGGCTGCCGGATCCGACGCGGCCCGAACTGGTCGGCAACAACTACGACCTGCTGCAGAACTTCGAGTACAACACCTACAAGTACGGCGGCAAGGTGGACTACCAGGCCAGCGAGCGCCTGTCGATGTTCGCGCGCTTCGGCTACCGCAACGTGGACAGCCACGACCAGCCGCCGCTGCCGCTGCCTTCTGGCGGCGCGGGCAACGGCAACATCTACGTGCGGGCCAAGCAGGTGGCCACCGGGTTCACGTTCGCGCGCTCGGGCTCGTCGCTCCTCGAAGGCCGGTTTGGCTGGTCGAGGACCGAGGCGGGCAAGAACCCTCCGGGGCTCGGCTCCGAGCCCATCCAGAGCATGTACGGCATCACCGGGCTCCCGAGCGATGCGCGGATCGCCGGCGGCCTGAACACGCAGCTGCTGACCGGCTGGTCGTCCTACGGGCGCCAGGAGACGAACCCGCAGTGGCAGTACCCCGAAGTGCTCACGGCCAAGCTGAACTACACCTGGCTCCAGCACCGGCATTCGCTGAAGGCGGGATACGAGTTCCAGTTCATCAAGACCGAGGTGCAGGACGTCAACCCGCTGTACGGCCGTGACACGTACTCGGGCCAGTTCACGAGGCCTCCGGGCGCGGCCGCGAACAACCTGTACAACCTCGCCGACTTCATGCTGGGTTTGCGCAGCCAGTACGCGCTGAGCAACATCCTGATCGCCCACCTCCGCCAGCGGATGCAGTTCGTGTACCTGCAGGACGACTTCCGCGTGAACGACAAGCTCACGCTGAACCTCGGGCTGCGCTACGAGTACGCCACGCCGCAGTGGGAGACGAACAGCCTCTGGTCGAACTTCGACAAGGACAAGGTGGCGATGGTCATGGCGAAGGACGGCTCGATCGCCGATCGCGCGCTCGTCGAGCCCGACCGCAACAACTTCGCGCCTCGCCTGGGCTTCGCCTGGACCGCGCTGCCGAAGACGGTCGTCCGCGGTGGCGTCGGCGTGAGCTACGTGCACTTCAACCGGATCGGCGCGGCGAACGTGCTGGCCATCAACGGGCCGCAGGTCGTCAACGCGGTCGTCTCGCAGACGAACCCGACGCTTCCGGCCTTCCGAACGACGCAGCAGGGCTACCCGGAGAACTTCGCCGACCCCTCGCAGTTCGACCCGCTGAAGGCGAACGTGACCTACATGGACAGGAACTACCACTCGTCGGAGGTCAAGAGCGCCTACATCTCGGTGCAGCGCGAGCTGACGTCGAACACGGTGCTCGACGTGGCCTACGTGCACAACCGCGCCGACGGCATGATGATGGTCGCGAACTACAACCAGGCGGTCCCGAACAACGCCGCCGCCTCCATCCCGCTGCAGGCGCGCCGCCCGATCCAGACCTTCGGCGACATCACCTACGTGTGGAACGGCGGGAAGTCCCGCTACCACGGGCTCCAGGTGAAGCTCGAGTACCGCATGCGCGGCGGCCTCATGTTCCTGAACTCCTTCTCGCTGTCGAAGGCCAAGGACAACGGCCCCGGCGCGCTGGAGAACTCGAACAGCGGCAACGTCGGGCCCCAGGACTTCTACAACATGGGTCCGGAGTACGGGACGTCGAACTACGACCAGCCGGTCAACAACACGACCAGCTTCGTCTGGGAGCTGCCCTTCGGCCACGGACGCCGCTGGCTGAACGACGCCCACCCGATCCTCAATGCCGTTCTCGGCGGCTGGACCATCAGCGGGATCAACACGATGACGTCCGGCGCGCCGGCGACCCTCGTGTACACGCCGACGGCGTCGTGGGCCGTCTCCGGGATCTCTCAGGAATACCGCGGGTCGAACACCTACCGGCCGAACGTGACCGGCAGCCCGTACGGCAACAAGAAGTCGATCACGGAGTACCTCAGCAAGACGGCCGTGACGATTCCCGCCGACGCCAGCCAGGTGTATGGCAACGCCCCGCGCAACTCGGTCCGGCTGCCCTGGTTCTGGCAGCTGGACTTCGTGGCGTCGAAGAACTTCACGCTCCCGTTCGGGCGCCATACCACGCTCCAGGTCCGCGCGGAGGCGTTCAACCTGCTTAACCGCACGAACTTCGCCGGCCTGAGCACCAATCGCACGTCGGCGAACTTCGGCATGATCACGTCCGCGTTCGACGCGCGCCAGATCCAGCTCGGCGCCAAGATCACCTTCTAGCCCCAACCGGCAATGGGCCGCGGGAGACGGCCCTGACCCGCCTCCCGCGGCCTCCTCGGAGGCACGACCGATGATGACCCGTTACCTCGCGCTGGCCGCCTGCGCGGTCACGCCGTGCCTGGCGTGCGCCGTCCTCCACGCGCAGGCTCCCGCCGCGAAGAAGATCCTGGTGGCCCATCGCGGGGCGTCGGCCTACGCCCCGGAACACTCCGCCGAGGCCTACACGCTCGCCATCGCCCAGGGGGCTGATTTCGTCGAGCAGGACCTCGCGGTGACGAAGGACGGCGTGCTGGTCTCCATCCACGACGTTTCGCTCGAGCGCACGACCAACGTCGAAGAGGTGTTCCCGGACCGCTTCGTCGAGGAGGCGACCGCGAAGGGGCCGCTGAAGCGCTGGTACGTCAACGACTTCACGCTGGCCGAGATCAAGCGGCTCGACGCGGGGTCGTCGTTCGACAAGAAGTTCACCGGCACGCGGATGCTGACGTTCCAGGAGGCTATCGATCTCGTCCGAGGGAAGGCGGGCCTCTACCCGGAGCTGAAGGATCCCGAGTTCTACCGCAGGCGCGGCGTGGACCAGGTTCGCTTGTTCGCCGATGTCGTCAAGAAGAACGGCCTGGAGGCCGACCCGAAGACCCCCCTCATCGTCCAGTCGTTCGACGAGGCCACGCTGCGGGCCGTCGGGAACCTCCTGCCGTCGGTGCCGCGCGTCTTCCTCGTCTCGCCCCAGGCAGCCGACCGCCTGGACTCGCCGGCGAAGCTCCGGGAGATCGCCGCGTGGGCGACGGGAATCGGCCCGAGCAAGCTGATCTTCGAGAAGCTGCCCGACCTGGTCGCCTGGGCGCACGCCGCGAAGCTGACGGTCACGCCGTGGACCTTCAGGCCGCCTGCCCCGCCGCAGTTCCCGACGATTCGCGAAGAGATGTCGTACTTCCTCTTCACCCTCGGCGTGGATGCCCTGTTCACCGACAACCCGGACATGTTCCCGAGGACGAAATGACTCGGACCCGGGGCCTGAACGCCCCGGGCCCTATCCTCATCCCGGATGCGGCCTGAGTCCCGCCGGCTCCGGCGCCACCAGCGTGGCGGGCTTACCGAGCCCGGGTCGGCTTCCCCACGAAAATGTCGTAGAGCCAGCCCCCCAGCACGCCGCCCGCGAGCGGCCCGACAATCGGCACCCACCACCAGAAGTTCCCGGCGCGAAAGACCCCGCTTCCCCACCCGGCCATCGCCGTGAAGATCCTCGGGCCGAAGTCGCGGGCGGGGTTGATGGCGTAGCCGCAGTTCACGCCGAAGGCAGCGCCGATGGCGACAACCAGCAGGCCCACGATGAGGGGCACGAGGCCCGCCGGCGGCGCGTGGCGGGGATCGGTGATGCCGAAGAGGACGCCCATGAGGATCGCCGTGCCGACCACTTGATCGATGAATCCACCGGGGAACGTGGTCAAGTACGGCTGCGGGTACGTGGCGAAGATGCCGCCCGTGCCCTGCGGGCCCAGCACCTGGCGGACGCCGCCGTCGAAGGCTGCCAAGGCCTCGCGGTACGTCAGGTAGACGACGGCGGCGGCCACGAACGCGCCGAGGACCTGGGCAGTCACGTACGGCAGCACCTTGCGCCAGGGGAACCCGCGGTGCACGGCCACCGCGAGGGTCACCGCCGGGTTGAGGTGCGCGCCGGAGACGCCGATGGACACGTAGCAGCCCAGGGCCACGCCGAGGCCCCAGGTGAGGTTGATCGCCAGGTAGCTGCCGTTGACCTGCCTACTCAAGACGTACTGAGCAACGACGCCCGCGCCGAACAGAATCAATACGAAGGTGCCGAAGAACTCGGCCAGCACTTCCCGCCACGTGTCTCGCGCCATGCGCCCGCTCCTGTCTCGAGAAAAGGGTCCCGACCGGCGCCAGAGTATACCGCCGAAGTGTGCTAACCTTCCGATGTTTTCGGCGCCGTGGGACGGCGCCGCCCGGGGAGCGATGCCGTGGCCTACATCCTCGCCCTCGATCAGGGCACGACCAGTTCGCGCGCCATTCTCTTCGATCGCAGCGGCGGCACCTCGGCCGTCGCCCAGCGCGAATTCGAGCAGCACTTCCCGACGCCCGGCTGGGTCGAGCACGATCCGCGCGAGATCTGGGCCTCGCAGATGGCCGTCGCCGCCGAGGCCCTGGCGCGCGCGCAGGCGGGCCCGGGAGACGTCGCGGCCATCGGCATCACGAACCAGCGGGAGACGACGGTGGTCTGGGACCGCCAGACCGGCGAGCCCGTCTACCCCGCTATCGTGTGGCAGGATCGGCGAACCGCCGAGCAGTGCGACCGCCTGAAGGCGGACGGCTTCGAGCCGCTGGTCCGCGAGCGGACCGGCCTGGTCATCGACGCGTACTTCTCGGGCACGAAGGTCGCCTGGATCCTCGACCACGTCGACGGAGCGCGGGCGAAGGCGGAAGCGGGCCGCCTGGCCTTCGGCACGATTGACGCCTGGCTGGTCTGGCAGCTGACGGGCGGGCGTGCGCACGTCACCGACGTGAGCAACGCGTCGCGCACGATGCTCTTCAACATCCACACGCTTCGGTGGGACGAGGATCTGCTGCGGGTGCTCCGCATCCCCGCCGCCATCCTTCCGGACGTCCGCGCCTCGAGCGACGTGTACGGACGCGTGAAGGGCGGTCTCGGCCTCGACGGCATCGCCATCGCGAGCATGGCCGGCGATCAGCAGGCGGCCCTTTTCGGGCAGATGTGCGTCGCGCCCGGCCTGGCGAAGAACACGTACGGCACCGGGTGCTTCCTGCTGCTGAACACGGGCGACAGGCCGATCGCGTCGTCGAACCATCTGCTCACGACGGTCGCTTGGCAGGCCGGCGGCCGGACGGAGTACGCGCTCGAGGGCAGCGTCTTCATCGGCGGGGCGGTGGTGCAGTGGCTGCGGGACGGCCTCGGCCTCATCCGCAGCTCAGCGGAAGTCGAGGGCCTGGCCTCGTCCGTGCCGGACAACGGGGGCGTCTATCTCGTTCCGGCGTTCGCGGGCCTCGGCGCTCCCCACTGGGATCCGTACGCCCGCGGGACGATCGTGGGGCTCACGCGCGGAACCGGAGCGGCCCACCTCGCCCGCGCGGCCGTCGAGAGCATCGCCTACCAGGTGGCCGACCTGCTCGAGGCCATTCATCGCGACTCGGGCATCGCACTCGGCGAGCTTCGGGTGGACGGCGGCGCGGCCCGCAACGACATGCTGATGCAGTTCCAGGCCGATCTGCTGGGCGTGCCCGTGGTGCGGCCGCACGTCACCGAGACGACGGCCATCGGCGCCGCATACCTGGCGGGCCTGGCCACCGGGTTCTGGGCGTCGCCCGGCGAGATTGCCAGCCAGTGGCGGGCGGAGCGGCGGTTCGAGCCGTCGATGCCGCGGGCCGACGCGGACCGGCTGCTCGGCCGCTGGCACGAGGCGCTCGGGCGGGCAAAGGGCTGGCTGGATGGAGGAGCGCGGTCATGAATCGGACGGACATGCTGCAGCGGATCGGCCAGCGGCCGGACCCATGGGACATGGTGATCGTCGGCGGGGGCGCCACCGGCGTCGGCATCGCCGTCGACGCCGCCGCGCGCGGCTACGACGTCCTGCTCCTCGAACAGCACGACTTCGGCAAAGGCACGTCGAGCCGGAGCACAAAACTCGTGCACGGGGGCGTCCGCTACCTCGAACAGGGGAACATCTCGCTTGTCATGGAGGCCCTGAAGGAGCGCGGTCTCCTCCGGCAGAACGCGCCGCACCTTGTCAGCGACCTCGCGTTCGTCGTGCCGAACTACGACTGGTGGGAGGCGCCGTTCTACGGCCTGGGCCTGAAGATCTACAACGTCCTCGCCGGCAAGTACGGCTTCGGCCCCTCGGAGATCCTGTCGCGCGACGCGACGCTCGAGCGGCTCCCGACCATCAAGACCGAGGGCCTCCGCGGCGGCGTGGTCTACTACGACGGCCAGTTCGACGACTCGCGGCTGCTCGTGAACCTCGCGCAAACCGCCGCCGAGCAGGGGGCGACGCTGCTGAACTACGCCCGGGTCGTCGGCATCACCCGGGCCGCCGACGGGTTCGTGGACGGGGTCGTGGCCGTCGACGAGGAGTCGGGCCGGGAGATCCGGGCGGGCGCCAAGGTCGTCATCAACGCCACCGGGCCGTTCGCCGACGGCGTGCGCCGGCTGGCGGACCCGTCGGCCGCGAGCCTCATCGCCCCGAGCCAGGGCGTGCACCTCGTCTTCGACGGGTCGTTCCTGCCCGGGCGGAGCGCCATCATGGTGCCCCACACGCGCGACGGCCGCGTCATGTTCGCCATCCCCTGGCACGGCCACACGCTCGTCGGCACGACCGACACGCCGATTGCCGAGCCCGTGCTCGAGCCGCGGGCGTTCGATCAGGAGGTGGCGTTCATCATCGAGACAGCGTCGCAGTACCTGCACCGCGCCCCGACGAGGGCCGACGTGCTGAGCGTCTCGGTGGGCATCCGGCCGCTCGTGCGCGCCGAGGGCGCCTCGTCGACGGCCGCCCTGTCGCGCGACCATACGATTCACATCGACCAGTCGGGCCTGTTGACGGTCGCCGGCGGCAAGTGGACCACGTACCGGCACATGGCCGAGGATGCCGTGAACCAGGCGGCGATGCTCGCCCGGCTTCCCGAGCAGGCGTGCAGGACGCGCACGCTGAACATCCACGGGTTCCATCCGCACGCCGAGAAGTTCGGCGCGCTGAGCGTCTACGGGTCGGACGCCCTCGCGATCGAGGACATGATGCGCGCGCACCCGCCGCTCGCCCAGTCGCTGCACGGCGCGCTCCCCTACCGGCGAGCCGAGGTCGTCTGGGCCGTGCGGGTGGAGATGGCGCGCTCCGTCGAGGACGTGCTGGCCAGGCGCACGCGCGCGCTCATCCTCAATGCCGCCGCGGCCGTCGAGATGGCGCCCGAAGTGGCGCGCCTGATGGCCGCGGAACTCCGGATGGACGACGCGTGGCAACGCGGCCAGGTGGCCGCCTTCGCGGAGCTGGCGCAGAGCTACAGCCTGTCGTAGGGGCGCCGGCCGCCCCCGCTCCCGGGGCCGCGCCGCGGCGCGGCCCCTACCGCTTCTCGCTGACGGCGCTGTGCGCCAGCGTCAGCGCGCTGAAGGCCATCGTCAAGACGCAGCAGACGACCATCGTCACGAAGACGCCGTTCCAGCCCCATTCGTCGGCGATCCAGCCGACGCCCGTGCCGGCAATGGCGGATCCGAACACGTAGCCGAAGAACCCCGTGAACCCGGCGGCCGTGCCGGCGGCCTTCTTCGGCACCAGATCCAGCGCGTGCAGACCGATGATCATGATCGGCCCGTAGATCAGGAAGCCGACCGCGATGAGCGCGGCGTAGTCGATCCACAGCGGACCGCGCATGTTCAGCCAGTACACAATCACGGCAACCAGCGTCAGAGCCATGAAGAGGATCGTGGCCGGCGCCCTCCGGCTCTTGAAGACCTTGTCCGAGACCCACCCGCACGCAATCGTCCCCGGGATGGCCGCCCACTCGTACAGCGCCCAGGCCCAGCTCGCGTCCTTGAACGAGAAGCCTTTCGCAGTCTCCAGGTAGGTCGGGATCCAGTTCACGACGCCGTACCGGACGAAGTAGACGAAGGCGTTCGCGACCGCGATGGCCCAGAGGTACTTGTTGGTGAGGACGTGCCCGAAGAAGATCTCCCTGAACGTGAAGTTGCGCTCGTGGGCCTCGCTGTAGTCCGGCGGGTAGTCGTTCCGGTGGACCTCGATCGGCGGCAGCCCGCACGACTGCGGCGTGTCGCGCATGAGGAGGAACGCCACGATGGCCACCGCCGCGGCAATCATCGCGTTGAAGTAGAGCTTCGCGCCCCAATGGCCGAAGATCGCGAGCCCCCCCAGGGCGAAGGTGGCGACGAGCGCGCCCCCGACGTTGTGCGCGGTGTTCCAGACGGACACGACGATGCCGCGCTCGTTCGTGCTGAACCAGTGCACCATCGTCTTGCCGCACGGCGGCCAGCCCATGCCCTGGACCCAGCCGTTCAGCGTCTGCAGCAGGACGACGATCACGAGAGAGGCGTAGATCGCCTGCACGGCCCCGCTGAGGAACATGATGCCCGCCGAGAGCAGGAGGCCGAGCGGCAGGAAGTAGCGCGGGTTGCTGCGATCGGACACCGATCCCATCAGGAACTTGGACAACCCGTAGGCAATCGAGAGCCCCGTCATCGCGGTGCCGAGAGCGGCCTTGGAGTACTCCGGGTGCTCCTTGAGGACGTCGGGGATTGCCAGCGCGAAGGTGTTGCGGACGAGATAGAAGGCCGCGTAGCCGACGAAGATGCCGATGAAGACCTGCCGCCGCAACCGCCTGTAGGCCGGATCGACCAGATCGGGCGGCAGCGGATCGGCCGGCGCGGCGCTCTTGAGGATTCCAATCATGGGGCGAGAGTCTAGCACGAACGCGCGTGCCGCTCTCGCCCCCCCCGGAGCCGAGCTAGCGCGGCGGAGGCCCGCCGCCGGGGAACGGCCCGCGGGGCTGGCCCCCAAGGAGCGGATTGGCCGTGCCGGACGTCGCGCCGGACGCCGTTGCCGTCCGTGCCGCAGCGCTCGGAACGCCGATCGCCGTGACGACGAGGTCGCCCTCGGCGAGCGCCGCCCCGAGGACCTCGGTGGTCGCGCCGTCCGTGATGCCCGCGCCGACGGCGACCGGCTCGAACGCCAGCCCCCGCTGCCGCCACACGGTCACGCAGCCCGGAACGCCCCGGCAGACCGCCTGCCAGCCAGCTGCATCCGGCCCGGACACGCCCAGGGCGGCCAGGGCTTCCACCGACGGCCTGACGCGCAGCGCGCCGTTGGGCACCTGCAGCGCGTCCGCACGCCGGGCCGCCTCGATGGCGACGGTGGCCGTCATGCCCGGCTTCAGCTTCAGCGCGCGGTTGTCCACTGCGACGATCGCCTCGTAGGTGACGACGTTCTGTGAGGTTGACGCCTCCAGACGCACCTGCTCGACGGTGCCCGTGAACGCCTCGCCCGGATAGGCGTCCACGCGAAACGTGGCGCGCTGCCCTTCCGCGACGGCGCCCACGTCGGACTCGTCGATGTTCGCGCTCACGCGCATGCGGGTCAGGTCAGCTGCGAGCGTGAAGAGCGTCGGCGCCGACATGCCTGCCGCCACCGTCTGGCCGACCTCCACCGCGCGCGAGATCACCGTCCCGTCGATCGGCGACGCGATGACGGTGTGCGCCAGGTTGACCTGGGCCTGATTCAGCGCGGCCTTCGCCCGAGCGACCGACGCCTGCGCCGACCGGATGTCGGCCTCGAGCGACCGGAGCGCCACCTGGGCGGCCTCGACCTCGAGGGCCGCCACCAGCCGGCGCTCGAACAGCCTCTCCGTCCTGTCCAGCGCAAGGCGCGCAGCGTCCCGCTCGACCGCCAGGCGCTCGACGGCGGCCTCGGCGCCGAGGAGGCTCGCGCCGGCCTGCTTGACCTCGGCCCGCAGCAGGGACGGATCGAGTTCTGCCAGCACCTGCCCCCGCCGCACGACGTCGTTGAAATCGGCATGCAGCGCCTGGATCCGCCCTGACACCTGGCTGCCGACGCTCACCGTGCTCACGGCCGCCAGGGTGCCCGAGGCGCTGATCTCCGCCACGATCTCGCCGCGTGTCACGGCCGCCGTCGTCACCAGCGGCTTCGGCTGGCCGGTACCGCGGGTCGCCAGGCCCGTCCCCGCAACGGCCGTCACCGCTGCTGCAGCGAGCGCCCATCCCCCCGCGCGTGCGTGTCGTCGAGTCATCGCCGGACCTCCCCGAGCGGTTCGCGCTCTACTCGGATCTACGCTCGACCCGAGGCACGGCGGACGCAAGAGTGTGAAAGGTGTGTGGCGGGCGGCTGACGGCCGCAGAAGGGCCGGGCCGGCTGGCCCCGGCCCTTCCGCTGTCCGCCGCATGGGGACGAGAGGCCTACTTCACGAGCGGGTACGCGAACCGGTACTGCCCCGACCCGACCTCGACGAGGACGGCTGTCCCTTCCTGGCGCGGCTCCTTGATCCCAGGCGCCGCCGCGAGAGGCTGGCCGCCTTCGGTGACGCTCGCCAGCTTCGCGCCGGGCAGCCAGACCCTGGCGCTCGTGTTCGGCGGCACGTCGACCACCAGCTCGAACTGTCCGTCCTTCAGCGTCCAGGCCGACCCGATCACGCCGTAGGGCGTGTCGTGAGACGCCTTGACGCTGGTGAACCCTCCGCCCGGGCGCGGCTGGATGAGCGCATGCTTGTAGGCGGGCGCGGCCGGATCGATCTCGAGGCCGGCCATCACGCGGTACATCCACTCGCCCACCGCCCCGTAGGCGTAGTGGTTGAACGAGTTCATGCCCTTGTCCTGGAACGTCCCGTCAGGCTTCAGGCCGTCCCAGCGCTCCCAGATCGTCGTCGCGCCCTGCTTCACGGGATAGAGCCACGACGGGTACGTCTCGCGATTCAGCAGCAGATACGCCTCGTCCAGGTACCCGTAGCGGGCGAGAACGTGGAGGAGGTACGGGGTGCCGACGAACCCCGTGGTCAGGTGCTTGCGCTGGTTGATCTCGCGCGCCAGCCGGGCGGCAGCGCCGGCCCGCATGGCCTCGGGCAGCAGGTCGAACTGCAGCGCGACCGCGTACGCCGTCTGCGTGTTCTCGCCGACCCGGCCCGTGGCCGTGACGAACTCGCGGACGAAGGCGTTCTTGATCCGCCCGAGCAGCGTCTCGTACGTCGCGGCATCGTCGTTCCGGCCGATCACCCTGGCCGCCCGGGACACCAGGTCCGTCGAGTGCGCGAAGAAGGCCGTCGCGATCAGGTCCTTCCCCGTCGTCGCGCCCGGGTAGTCCGACGCGGTGCTGGCGTAGGCGAGCCAGTCGCCGTAGGCGAAGTCCTCGCTCCAGATGTAGTCGTCGCCCGCGCGCTTCCGGATGTACTCGACCCACTTCATCATGCTCGGGTACTGCGTCTCGAGCAGCCGCTTGTCGCCGTAGCTCAGGTACATCGTCCACGGGATGATGACTGCCGCGTCGGCCCACGCGGCCGACCCGGCCGACGGGCGGTCCGGCCGGCTCAGGATGTCCGGAACCACGTGCGGCACGCTGCCCGACGGGAGCTGATCGGCGGCCACGTCGCGCAGCCACTTCGTGAAGAACCCGGCCACGTCCATGTTGAACGCCGCCGTCCGCGCGAAGACCTGGGCGTCTCCCGTCCAGCCCAGCCGCTCGTCCCGCTGCGGGCAGTCGGTGGGCACGTCGACGAAGTTGCCCTTCTGGCCCCAGACGATGTTGTGCTGCAGCTGGTTCACCAGCGGCTTCGACGTCTCGAACGCGCCCGTGCGCGCCATGTCCGAGTGCACGACGACGCCCGTCAGGCTGTCGGGCGCGAGTTCGCCGGGAAAGCCCTCGACAGCCACGTAGCGGAACCCCTGGAACGTGAAGTGCGGCTCGAACGTCTCAACGCCTGCTCCCTTGAGTGTGTACTCGACCGTCTGCTTCGCGCCGCGGAGGTTCTCGGTGTAGAAGTTGCCCTGCTTGTCGAGCACCTCGGCGTGGCGGAGCCTCACCGTCGCGCCGGCGGGCCCCTGGACCTTCAGCCGGACCCAGCCGACCATGTTCTGGCCCATGTCCACAACGGTTTCGCCGGCCGGCGTCCGGATCGTCTGGACCGGCTTGAGCTCTTCGATCCGGCGCACCGGCGGACCCGCCGGGGCCACGAGGTTCGTCTTCGGATAGTCGGCGACCTTCACGGGCGACCAGTCGGCGTCAGCGAAGCCGGGTGACGACCAGCCCGGCTTCTCGAGGCGGGCGTCGTACGTTTCTCCGTGGTAGATCTCCGACATCAGGATCGGCCCCGTCGCGGCCTTCCAGCCGGCATCGGTTCCAACGACTTCCTGCTTCCCCCCCCGATAGGTCAGGACGAGCTGGGCCAGCAGGGCGAGCCGTTCGCCATAGTGGTTTCGCCCGTCGGCCCAGGCGAGATTGCCTCGGTACCAGCCATTCCCGAGGGTCACGCCGATGGCGTTCCTCCCCTTCTGCAGCTGCGACGTCACATCGTAGGTCTGGTACTGCAGGCGATTGTGGTAGCTCGTCCACCCGGGCGTCAGCACGGCGTCTCCGACGCGGCGGCCGTTCAGTTCCATCTCGTACATGCCATGGCTCGTCACGTAGACGCGCGCACGCTCGATCGGCCCGGTGATCACGAACTCGCGCCTCAGCATCGGGGCCGGGCCCGACTTGGTGACGTCCTCTTGCAGCCCGGGCTCGATCCAACTGGCCTTCCAGTCAGCGGGAGTGAGCAGGCCCATCTCCCAGAAGGCGGCCTGGCTCCAGTCGGATGCCTGGCCGCTTCGGTCCCAGACGCGCACCTGCCAGTAGTAGCGCCGGCCCGACTGAAGCGGCGGGCCTGTGTACGGCCGGTAGGCGGATTCCTCCGACGACACGATGCCCGAGTCCCAGACGAGACCCTTGGGGGCCGCCAGCGCGCGTTCCGTCGAGGCCACGCGGATCTGGTACGACGCCTGGATGACGCCCCTCGCGCTGGCGCGGATCTGCCAGCTGAGTCTCGGCGCGGCGACATCGATGCCGATGGGGTTCTCGGCGTGCTCGGTGCGAAGGGCGGTCACGAGCAGGGGGTTCTGCCTGGCTGCAGGCGCCTGCCGGGCCAGCCCTACGCTCGCGGCCATGAACGCGAGGACGACCACGAATGTGATGCGCGACGGGTTGCTCATGCGACACTCCAGTGCACGGTGGTTCCGGCCGGCTGCCTAGCCCTTCGCGGGCCGTCCGCCAGGGCCTGCCTCGGCGCAGCGGGGCCCGTCAAATCTGCGAGTACGCGGCGGGACGCAGGAAGACGATGTGCTGCGCCGAGACCGTGTTGGCGAACGCCGGGTCGGAACTCAGCCGCTTCCAGTCCGGCGAGGCGCTGAACTCGGCCCACGACCTGTCCCGCGCCGCCTGGTCCCTGTGTACGGTCATGTAGACGAGGTTCGGCTGCCGGCGCCCCATCAGCGTCTGCCCGAAGAAGACCGATCGCAGGCCCAGCCGATCGAACAGGGCGATCTCGCCTCCTTCGTTGAACATCTCGATCTTCCTGAGCGCTGCCCGCTCGCTGTGGCTCTCGTAGGTGCGCAGCTCGAAAAGGCGGGGCTGCTTCGCGGCGGTCTCGGCCGGAACGCGCACGCGCGGCGCCTCGGCGAACGCCCTGAGCAACGAGCTCTCGTAGCGCACGTACGCGGGGTCGTCGATGGGCGCGGAGAGGCACGGCTCGGCCGCCTTCACGTACTCCGGGTCCGCCGCGAGCCTGGCCGGCGCGGACACCAGGGCGTCGAGCGTCGGGAATGGCACGAGGAGGTAGAGGGCGAGGCTGCTCGCCCCCGCGATGACGTTGAACGCCCCCACCGGTGAGCTGCCCGCCCGGTTGAGCGCTGGAATGAAGGCGCGCTCGAGATAGTCGTCGAGCACCCTCTTCCGCGCGCCGAGGTTCGTCTCGTAGACGCGCAGTTCGTAGAACTCCCGGCCGTCACCCTCCGTGGCCCCCGCCCGGGCCGCGCCGCCCGCCATCACCGCCCCGCCCGCCAGTGTCGCCGACCTGAGGAACTCGCGTCTCTTCATGGGGCCCCCCTCCCAATCCCCCACCGGGTCTCGGCGCCTGCTTCCACATCGCGTCCGCGAAGTCCAGGTACCGGTCCCAGTCGTAGGCGGTGATCTCGTGCTTGCCGGAGCGCACGTGGTAGCGAACCGTCCGCCCGATTGGCGTATCGAGTGCCGCAGGCCCGGAGGTGCCGAGCCCCGACTTGCCGAACAGCGCGTACACCGGCTCCACCGCCGACGCCGCGAGGAACTCCCCCCGCGGATCAGCCCAGAGGTCCTCGGCGGCGCTGGCCACGTAGAGGCCGCGAGGGGCTGCCAGGGCCAGCAGGAAGTGCGCGTCGAACGGCATTTCGGACTCGCGGTCGTTGTACTGCTTGAAGTTGCCGCAGAACCAGTGCGGGAACCTCGTGTTGAGGTCGCGCGTGCGCTCGCCGAACGTCCGGCGGCTGATCGCCGCACCCCCTTCGCCCGAGTCGTTGGAGATCACGAGCGAGAATCGCGTGTCTTCGGCCCCGGCCCAGAGGGCCGTCTTGCCCAGTCTCGAGTGGCCGATGACGGCGACGCGCGCCGCGTCCACATCGCGGTCAGTCTCGAGATAGTCGAGCGCCCTGCTGAGCGACCAGGCCCACGCGCCAATCGCGCCCCACTCGTCCGGCGCCGGCTCCCGCTGCCCTTCCTTGAGGGCCAGCGCGCGGATGCCGTGCCTCAGTCCTCCGACGACGTCGGGCTCGATCTCGCCGTAGTAGATCGCCGCAAGCCCGTATCCCCGGCCGAGGATGGCCTCGACAGGCCAGCGGCCGGCCAGCGAGCCCCGCGACGACTCGGCGGCGGGCCGGCAGACGGCCTCCTGCGAGTCCGCGTCGAGCGACCACTGGCAGCCGAGCGGGATGCCAGGGTCGGCGTGAACCGTCTGGATCGGGCCGAACGACAGGCTGAGGAACACCGGAACCGATTCCCGGGCGCCGCCGGCCGGCAGGTAGACCAGCATCCGCGCCGCGCGCGCGGCAGCGCCGCCGCCGAACGTCAACGCCACGATTTTCCGGACCGCGACGCCGTCCAGCGCCTGCCGATCGGTCGACTCCACCTGGAACGAGACGCGCGGCGCTCCGGACGGCACGCGGCCGAACACCTCTCTGCGGTAGAGTTCGAGAATCTCCGGCCGGCGCGTTCCGATCCATGTCTTCGAGTCCCGCACTCGTTCCCCGGCCGTCGTGATCAGCGGGTCTGGCAGGACGTAGGATGGGACCTTCGCCTCGTCATAGAGGGCACCCGGCGGGTTCTGTGGAGACAGCACGGCGGCCGCTGCGAGAAACGGCAGGATTCGGCTCATGCTCGGCTCCGGGCTGGCGGGCGGCTCGCCCCGGGGGCGGTTCCAGAACCCTACGACGCGGCGGCAACGCTGTCAAGGCGCATCGCCGCCTCGCCTAATGCCGGCGGCCCCTCCGACCGAAAAGACGGCGGGGACGGGGCTGCCTCCCCCCGGCGGCCGGGCTCGCGAGAGCCAGCCGGGCGGGACGGCGTTCCCGGGGTCACCCCGCAACCGGCCTCATCTATTCGCAACATGAACCACGGCGAGTGGGCTGCGCACGGCGGCGACGAGGGATTCGGGCCCTGGGGCCGGAACGTCGACCCGCCTCTTCCCCCGCGGGCCGGCGGCCCCCCCGTGCGCCTGCTCGACGCGGGCCGGCGCGTCGGCGCCAGACCGCCGGACGGCTCCTGTGCGGACCTTCCGACACGTCCGCTCCTCATGGATCACCTGGGGCGATCCATCGTCTGCGCGCGGCGCAACCCGGACCATCGCTTCGCAGTCGTGCTCGTCGAACTCGACCGATCCGGGGAGCCGGGCGCAGGCCGCCCCTCGCCCGGCGCCGAGGGCCTGCTGAAGGCCGTGGCCGCACGGCTGGAGGCGTGCCTCGAGCGGCTGGACCCGAGCGAGACGGCCTGCCGGTCCCATCTTGTCGCCAGGCTCAGAGGCGACGAATTCGCCGTGCTGCTCGATCGCGTGCGGGACGCGGGCGACGCCCAAGCGGTGGCAAGCCGCATGCTGGCCGAGGCGCTCGCGCCATTTCCCATGGGCGATCGGCAGGTGTATCTCGCTCCGAGCGTAGGGATAGCCCTGGGCGGCGCCGCCCACGCGCGGGCGGAGGACGTCCTGCGAGACGCCGACCTGGCGCTCTGCCGAGCGAAACTGCTGGGCAAGGCCCGATGCGAGATCTTCGATCCGGACCTCGCCACGGCAGCCGAGTCCCAGGCCGCGCTCGAGTCCGATATCCGAAGCGCCCTGGAGCGCGGCCAGTTCGTCCTGCACTTCCAGCCCATCCTGGCGTTGGCGTCGAACCGCATCGCCGGTTTCGAGGCCCTCGTGCGCTGGGAGCACCCGTCGCTCGGCGCGATCCCTCCGGCGGAGTTCATCCCGATGGCCGAGCGGACGGGGCTGATCACGGCGCTCGGCAGCTGGGTGCTGCGCGAGGCGTGTCTCCGGCTCAAGACCTGGCAGGAGCGAGGCCTGGTTTCCGAGGACCTGTGGGTCTCGGTCAACCTCGCGAGCCCGCATTTCAGCCGCCCGGGTTTGGCCGACCAGATTGCCGCGACGCTCGGTGAGATGGGACTCGGCGCCAGCCGGCTGATGCTGGAGTTGACCGAGAGCGCCGCGATGGAGAACGCCGCCGCGATCCGACGCACGATCGCCGACGTCCGGGCCATGGGCGCCCGCGTCGGGCTGGACGATTTCGGAACGGGACAGTCCTCGCTGGCCTGCCTCCACCAGTTCCCCTCCGATTTCCTGAAGCTCGATCGGACGTTCGTCCGCGACCTGGCGATCCGCGAAGATGCCCGGACCATCGTCGGCGCCGTCATCGCGCTCGCGCGTCAGCTCGGCCTTTGCGTGATCGCCGAGGGCATCGAGACGCGCGAGCAGGCGGAACTCGCCCGCGCGCTTGGCTGCGACTACGGACAAGGCTTCTACTTCTCGCATCCGCTGGACCAGGCGGGCGCGACCGATCTGCTGCGAGCGGGGTTCCCCCAGCCGGCGGTGACGAGTGCAGGCGGCGAGACCGCCGGCGAGGCTGCACCGCCGCCGCTCGAGAGCGGCCTGCTGCCGTTCGACCTTCCAAGCTGCTGGACGGGCTGGGCCAGGCCGCCCGCATTCGCGCCGACAACGCTCCCGCCCGGCTAGCTCCACGGCCGGCGCACCTTCCCCGCGAGACCGCCCGAGACAGCGGTTGCCGAACTGGCCGGGATCTCCGCCCCGGAGGCACCGCCCTGCCAGGCGCGCTCGCCGCCTCCGCCCCGCTCTGCCGGCTCGGCCGGACGGGTTTGACGATCTCGCCGCCATCGATCGCGGCGGAAGCCAACCGCGCGGGGCGCGGGCGGATTCAGTTCACGCGGGGCGTCGGCGCGCGGGCGCCGGCACGTCGATCCTCGTCAGGAAGTACCCGCCACCGGCCAGGAGCAGTTCGATGAGCGCGACCAGGCCGGCGTAGCCTGCGTTCGGACGGAGCCGGTTGAGCGGGTCCAGCACTACCGCGCCGGCGCCGGATGCGATCGCTTGAGCCAGGAACGTCGTCGCCGACGCGAGGGCCATGGTCCTTCCCGCGTTGGAGGGGTCGACCACGAGCGCCAGCGTCAGCGACAGGCCCGATGTGACGACGGTGCCGAAGGCGAGGCCGTAGAGGAGCATGCACAGCAGGGCGAAGGCGGGACGGCCCGGCGCGAAGGCCAGGAACGCCGGCGCGACGGCCGCCACGGCGGCCCCCGCCGCAAACAGCACCCGCCGGTCCCCAAACGTCGAGGCCAGGCGGCCGGCGGGCAGCGCGCTCAGCAGCGCCCCTGAGAGCGTCCCTCCGACGAGGATCGCCGTGACGCGCTCGACGTCTCGAGCCGCGAGCACGTCGCGAACCAGGAAGACGAGGAAAGTCGAGATGATGAACACGCCCGCCATGAAGAGCGTGCGCGCGGCGAGCAGGGCGCGCAGGTTCGGTGTGATCACGGCGCCATCCGCGCTGCCGTCGTGCGCGGAGCCCGTCCGCACACCTCGCTGCCCGCTCGAGGACGGCGCAGGCTCCGCTTCCCTCGCGCCCCGAGTCCCTGGTGCGAGACGAGGCAACCGGCGGAACGAGAGCAGGAACCCGGCTACGGCGAGGACCAGCAACGCTATGGCGACGGCCGCAGACGCCGTCCGAAGCCCCGCCGGCCCTCCTCCCGTCACCGGCAGCCACGCAAACGCCAGGGCTCCAAGCGCCGCGCCGAGGAACTGCTGAAACGCGATGTGCGCCGACAGCACGCCGGGACGAGGCAGCCCTGGCTCGCCGGCCAGTCCGCCGTGGAAGTCATCGGCGATGATGGGCAGGTGCGCCGCGTCGCACAGCGACCGCGTCACGGCCAGGGCCATGATCGCAGCGACAGCCGCCGGATAGGAGGCCCCTGAGGCCAGCGCCGCCAGCGGGAGGGCCATCACGGCGAGCCAGACCACTGGCAGGTGCCGGCGCCCGCCGTCCAGGCGCCGGCGGTCGGAGTGCATGCCGGACGGGTACAGCGCCGCGAGGCTGGCGATGGACGCGGCGGCGCTGATGCTCCCGAGATGGAGCCCCTTTCTGGCCTCCCCGACGGCCAGCACGACCATCTGGGGCACCGCGAGCGTGACGATGCCCGTGGCAACGAACGACGTGGCGAGGCGAGGCAGCGCGAACAGGGACGCGCTGACCGTCTCGGAGCGCCACGCGGGCGCGGCCATCCGGCGTGTCCTCATCGCGCGATGAGCGTGACGAACAGGTAGAAGATCCAGCCGGCGCCAAGCAGCGAGTCCAGGCGGTCGAGCACGCCGCCCTGCGCGCCGAGCGCGCGGCCGAAGTCCTTGGCCTGGTGGCGTCGCTTCACCGCCGAGGCGAGCAGGTCCCCGGCCGCTCCGCTGCACGCGAGCGCGACCGCCGCGGCGGCAATCGTCAGCGTACCGAACTCCGGCTCCGCGAAGGCGAGGACGAAGGCGGTCAGCACGGCGCCCGCCAAGCCGCCGGCGTAGCCAGTAATCGTCTTTCCCGGGCTGAGCG
>Ga0116176_10000136_pt1 | contig 58638 bp, 47 predicted proteins | sample AD_STIC08_MetaG_FD_89803 | JGI IMG/M metagenome (GOLD analysis project Ga0116176, IMG submission 89803) | Active sludge microbial communities of municipal wastewater-treating anaerobic digesters from USA - AD_STIC08_MetaG | ecosystem: Engineered > Bioreactor > Anaerobic > Digestate | place: USA...
GAACAAGCACGGAACTCATTCGTCGCGAGCAAGCTCGCTCCCACAAAATCAAGCAATGGTGGGAGCGAGCTTGCTCGCGACAATACTTGTTCAGACCTTCCCTTGGGTACGGGCGATGAAACCCCTGCTGCGGGAAACGCACCGGACTGGCCGCTGGTCGATGGCCTGAAATTGCTCTGCGTGGGAAGACTGAGCTACTACAAGGGCCATTCGGTGCTGCTGCAGGCAATGGCACGGTGTCCACGGGCCAGCCTGGTTGTCGTGGGGTCTGGAGAAGAAGGCCCACGCCTGCACCAACAATCCCGCGAATTGGGTGTTTCCGGGCGCGTGAGCTTTGTGGGTGATCTCAGCGACAGCGATTTGCAAGCCGCATACAAAAACGCCGACTGCCTGCTGCTTCCCTCTCTGGATCGCAGCGAATCGTTCGGCATGGTGTTGCTGGAGGCCATGCGAGCCGGGCTGCCCATCATTGCCAGCGCCATACCAGGATCCGGCGTCAATCACGTCGTCCAGGATCAGGGCACCGGCTTGCTGGTCACGCCCGGCAATGCAATGAAACTGGCCAGCGCGATCGAAAAAATGCATTCACCGGGACTTCGCCACGCCATGGGTACGGCGGGACGCGAACGCTGGCTGAGTGAATTCACGCTGGAGCGTTCGGCGCTTCGGATTCAGGAGCTCTATCAGAACCTGACACGCTGACACCCCGCAGCAGCAGCGCCAGCAGGGTAAACACGGCGGGCACCAGGTGCATGATCAGGCGGTTGGAACTGGTGTAGTTCTCGGCCCAAGCCGAGGCCTCCGTGAAGAAGAACAGGATAAACAGGAATGTTGCGCAACACAGGAGCAGGATTCCCAGCCAGCGCGCTGTCTGGTCCACGAGGAATCCACGCCAACGCAACACGAGGACCAGCGGCAGCAGATACCAGAGCAGGTGCCAGTTGGGCAGGGTGAACAAGCCGCTCAGCATTTCCACCCCAACCGGGTGCCACTGCAGGTCCATTTTCCCGAGTGCCGGCACGACCACGGATCCCCAGTTCATGTGCACCCAGCCGAGTCCGAACACCGGCAATACGAGCCCACCGAACAGCAAGCTCGCTCCCAGCATCAACACGATGGCGCCAACGGTCATCCATCTCCAGCGCCGAGGCAACAGCGTCAGCCCCGCCAGGACAGAGGCGATCAAGAGCCATACCGCGCCTTCCAGCTTGATGAATGGCATGCAGAATGCCAACGCCACGGCCAGCAGCAATTGCCCGTGCTCCTTCCAGCGCAGCCAGCGCAGCCAACTCAAGACGGCCAGACCGAATGTCGCCGCAAGCCAAAGGTCCGCGTAGCCCGCCAAGGCCACGTGCGCATCGATCAGCGGCAGCGAGAGAAGGCCATAGGCGAGAATCATGGCCCATAGCGGGGCAACGCCCAGCACGCGCCAGTTTCCATAACTGCCAAGGCCGATCGCCACCAGCACGCCCAGCCAGACGGCATTGATCAAGGGCTCATTCCAGCCGCCCACGGCACTGGCAAACCACACCTGGACCCATGCGAGCAGTTCCGGGTAGTCCCAGATTGCCGATGTTCGCAGGGTCGTGCCGGGGTTCGCGAGCCATTGCTGCATGGGCTCGTATCCTGCGTAGTGACCGAGCAGGAACCATGCCTTGGGCTTCACCGCCCAGGCTGCCCATGCGTCCCACGGGAACGTAGGGCGCAAGAGCACTTCGCTCGCCAATGAATGGATGCGAAAGGCGATCATCGCCAGCAAAAACCACCAGACCAGGTGCCAGCCAAGCCCTGACTTGTTGAACGATGCCTCCGGCCAGGGCTTTCCGCGCAAGCCAAGGGCAGCCACCCAAGCAAGAATGCCGATCGCCGCCAACCAGGGGGCGACATCCGCAAAGGCGCCCTGGACGTTTTCACGGGCAATCAGGCTGCACAGGATGCCGGCCACGAATACCCCGAGCAGGAACCCCGTTCCCAGCATTGCGCAGAGATTTCCGGGCATTCGCCGGCCGCCGCCGATTGCCAGCACCAGGCCGCTGCCGGCAAACAGGGGCAACAACCACGCAAGCAGATATTGCCAACTCATGGTTGGCTCCCGACACGAAAGGCGATGGCCCGATCCGTGCGATACAACACTTCGCCAGGGATCTTGAGCGAATCGGCCTGCAGGACTCCGGTCGCGGCGTTGAAACTCCAGCCCGGCGCGTCGCAGGCGATCAGGATGGTCCCCGCAGGCGGAGCTTTGCCATCTGCGAGCTGCAACGCCTTGGCGAATACGCCTACGTTCATCGGCAAGAGGTGATACACCAGCCGCAGAACGGAAAAACTCGACCCCGAGTGAACCAGGATTCGTGAAGCCTCCGGTATGCCGCGCAGTGCAATCTTGAGCGCACGCGCGTCCTCGGCCAGGTCGCGGTCTGCCGCGTGCAGTTCCCGATCCGGCCAGGAATGTCCTGCATACAGGGTCTCGGTAGCGGCTCCGCGCGAATACAAACCCGCCTGCCACTGCAAGTCGAGGAGCAGCCAAGCCAGAAGGGAAACACCAACGGCCAGGCGCAGCAACGCCGGCCTCCTCATGCGCAGGATCAGCATGGCCGCAGTCAGGACCAGCGCGCAAGCAATCGCAATGAACAATACAAGGGACCTCGCGCGCGGCGAGTCCGTGTCCCGACCCAATGCATGAACAGAGCGCTGGCTCCACGGCCATTGGCCAAACCAGTCGGTCTGCAATGCAGCCAGATCGCCCTTCCATGAACGGGACGCCAGACTTGCACCCACCAGGCTGAAGGATTTGAAGGCCTGCTCGGGAGGAACGACCTGTGGTGTTGGATACTCCGCAAACGCAAGCTCGGTGATGCGTCCTTGCCACTCGGGAATCGAGCCCAGGTCAAACCACTCATCCCCGTTTCCAGGCGAGGGCAACGAGATGACATTCACGTCTTCGTCACCCATCCTGCGGAAAACCAGGGACAGTTCGAGGGTATTGGGAAAATCCTCGAATCGATAGCGAAGCATGGAATTGCCGGCTGCATCGACCCCATTCAATGCCATCGATTGCAGGGCCGTGTGATTGTCTCCGATGACGCCAATGCGCAGGCGCTCCTCATCCTGCGTGGCGCCACCCATGACGACACGAAAATCCGAACCCAGCCAATTGCGCTGTTGTTCCGGGTTCCATGGCGAGCTCCAGTCGACGTCGGCAGCCCACAGCAAGAGCAGGCCGAGGCCCGTTGCAAGCACCAGCGCGAATACCAGTGGTCTCATGCGGCCAGAATCTGCAGTTGGGCCAATTCGGCCGGCGTGAACCCGGCGCGCAAACGGGCTTCCACATTGAACGGCCCCTTCAGGCTGCCACGCGCGAGCGAGTCAACGAGGTCCGAAAACATCGCGCGCGAGTCCGCGCCATCACGTTCGCAACACCAGGCAAACCAGCGCGATCCGGCGGCGACATGATCCACTTCCTCGCGCAGGATGATTTCGAGAATGTCCGCGGTTTTCGAATCGCCGACGCTGCGCAGCCGCGAGATCATCCCGGGCGTTACATCGAGGCCGCGGGCTTCCAGCACGCGCGGAACCAGCGCCATGCGTCGCAGGCACGAATCAGCGGTCAGCACGGCCATTTCCCAAAGCCCGTTGTGTGCATCGAAGTCACCGTACGAAAACCCAAGTTCGGCAAGTCGCGCTTCGAGCATGCAGAAATGCCGCGCTTCATCTTCGGCCACGCTGACCCAATCATCGTAGAAGCCCGCGGGCATGTCTCGAAAACGGTAGATCGCATCCCAGGCGAGATTGATGGCGTTGAATTCGATATGGGCAATCGCGTGCACCAGCGCTGCCCTGCCTTCAATCGACCCCAGTCCACGTTTGGGAAGGGAGCGCGACTCGACCAGGAGCGGACGATGGGGACGCCCAGGATTCGCAATGAGGTGCGGAAGGTCGCAGGATTCTCCGTGAGACAAGTTACCGGCTCGATACTCGGCAGCAAACTGGTGCGTCACAGTGCACTTCAGCCCCGGTTGGGCAGCCTCGAGGCATCGTCGCGCAGCGCTGTGCAAATCGACGTCGTGCATGATTCCTTCGGCCCTGAATGGATCGTCGCGCGTGCGACTGCGGACGAATTGTGCCGAAATGTGGCGTCGCTGGACAGCAACGCCGTCACGCATCAGCCAGGAGCCTGCGCGGCAGAATGAATTCGAAGCGAAACGACGCTGACGCGATTCAGTGGATCAATCGGAAGGTGCGCATAGCGGGCACTATGCAAGCCTGACGATTGACCCAATCAATCGATGGCAGCGACGTTGCAGCCGGATGGCTTCTGCCGCGCAGGCTCCTGGGGAAGGTCTGAACAAGTATTGTCGCGAGCAAGCTCGCTCCCACCATTGCTTGATTTTGTGGGAGCGAGCTTGCTCGCGACGAATGAGTTTCGTACTTGTTCAGAGTTTCCCTATCGACCGAACTGGCGCCGCTTGTCCTTGGCCTCATCGGAACGGGCAAATTCCAGCTGGTCCAGGTAGGTGGGTTCCACTCCGGTCACGTATTCGCCAGAGAAGCACGAAGTATCGAACGTACTCAGCTTCTCATTGCCTTCGGCCACCGACGCAACAAGGTCTTCGAGATCCTGGTACACCAGCCAGTCTGCCCCCAGCAAGGTTTCAATCTCGGACTCGCTGCGTCCACTGGCAACCAGCTCGGCGGAACTGGGCATGTCGATGCCGTAGATGTTCGGGTAACGCACGGGTGGTGCGGCGGACGCAAAAAAGACCTGTTTGGCACCGGCTTCGCGTGCCATCTGGATGATCTGGCGCGACGTGGTGCCACGCACGATCGAGTCGTCCACCAGCAGCACATTCTTGTTGCGGAATTCCAGGCCGATCGCATTGAGCTTCCTGCGTACCGATTTCACGCGCTCGCTTTGGCCGGGCATGATGAAGGTCCTGCCGACGTAGCGGTTCTTCACGAAGCCTTCCCGCATCGGCACACCGAGCACCTGCGCCAATGAAGATGCCGACGTGCGCGACGTATCGGGAATCGGAATGACTGCATCGATGCCGTGTTTTGGCCTCAGGCGCTGAATCTTCGCCGCAAGCCGCTCACCCATGCGCAATCGTGCCCGGTAGACCGATACGTCTTCGATCATGGAATCCGGCCTGGCCAGGTAGACGTACTCGAATATGCAGGGCGAATGCGTCGAGGATTCCGCGCATTGCCGCGTATACAACTGGCCTTCGGGGGTGATCAGGATGCCTTCACCCGGCGCAACATCACGCAAGAGCCGGAAACCGAGCATGTCGAAGGCAACCGATTCGGATGCCACGGCGTATTCCTTGCCTTCGGGCGTATCGCGCTCACCCAAAACCAGTGGCCGGATTCCATGCGGATCGCGGAATGCCAGCAATCCGTAGCCCAGGACAAGGCTGACGACGGCGTAGCCGCCAACGCAACGTGCATGCACTCCGGCGACCGCCTTGAAAATGTGGTCATGCGAAAGCGCCATGCGTTCCTGGATCTGAAGCTCATGGGCCAGCACGTTGAGCAGGAATTCGGAGTCCGAATCGGTATTGATGTGGCGCCGGTCATCTTCGAACATTTCACGGCGCAGGGTTTCCGTGTTGACCAGGTTGCCATTGTGGGCAAGTGCAATTCCGTACGGCGAGTTCACGTACAGCGGCTGGGCTTCGGCACTGCCTTCCGACCCGGCGGTGGGGTAGCGACAATGCCCGATGCCGACAACGCCACGCAGACCAAGCATGTTGTCGCGATTGAACACGTCCTGCACCAGTCCCCTGCCCTTGTGCAGGCGCAGGCGCGATCCATCCACCGTGGCGATGCCTGCCGCGTCCTGTCCACGATGCTGCAGGACGGTGAGCGCGTCATACAGGGCCGAGGCCACTTCCGACTTGCCGAGGATTCCGATGATTCCGCACATGGCTCAGGCTACCGCGAAGGTGAAGGATTTGGGTTGGAACTTGGGCTTGGCGCTTCCGGAAGCGCCGGGCTTGCCTGTTGGTTTGGCACACGCTGCAGCAGGGTTGCCGCAGGCTCAAGGTAACGCGCGACATTTTCCGGCAAGGTCGCAGTGAACAACTCCGCTCCCCGTTCAAATGGCGGCAGCATGCGCGAGGCCTGCCACCAGTCATCCCGTGTTGCCGGGGTGAACTTCATGAGCATCACCAGCAGGATCACCAACATGGCTCCGCGCACCAGGCCAAACACCATCCCGAGCAAGCGGTCCGTGCCTGACAAGCCCGTGCCACTGACCAGCTTGCGCATCAGGAACGCGACGATTGCCCCCATCATCAATACGCCGATGAAGCAGAGCGTGTAGCCAAGGATGATGCGCACCGATGGCGTCGAAATGCTGGTCGAAAACAATTCGGCAACAACCGGCCCGAACATCCAGGCCAGCCAGAATGCCAGCACCCAGCAAACCAGCGCGAGAACCTCGCTGACAAAACCACGCCAAAGCCCAACCAGCACCGACAGTGCCAGGATGGCCAGAATGCTGTAGTCGAACCAGTTCATCTTTCGATGCTCAGGTTTGGTTGACGACGATGCCGTCCAGTTTCAACTTGTCCTTGATCCGATCGCGCAATTTTTCGGCATTGGCACGCTCGACCTCGGGCCCGGCGCGCACGCGCCAGAACACCTTGCCATCAGCAGACAGCTTGTCGACGAATCCGGCGAAACCCGCAGCCTGCAAGCGACCCTGCAACTTGTTGGCTTCGTCGATGCTGGAAAATGCGCCAAGCTGCACAGCCCAGCCGCTCACCTGGCTCACGCGACTCGCGCTTGCCGGCGCATCTTCGCGCAGATCTCCAGCAAGCGCGATCACGCTGCCGGGCACGCTCGCAAACTGCTGCTTGATGCGTATGCGTGCGGCCTCGGCCTCTGCGCGATCCAGGAATGGACCAACACGAACCTGGCGCGCAGCCTTGCCCTTGAATTCAGTGGCTTCCGAGAATGCCTTGAATCCGCGATCGTTGAGCTTTTTCACCAGATCCGCGGCATTGCCGGATTCGGCATAGATGCCCAGATGCACGAGGAAGCGCCCTTCGGCAGCCGTACCTGGCGCCACTGCCGGGGTCGCCGCCGTTTCCGGCTTTGGTTCGGGCTTGGCTGCAACGGGCTCACTTGGTGCCACAGGCGGAGCCGGTTTCGCTGCCGCTGGCTGTGCGCTTTGGACTGCCTCGGGTGACGGGGCGGCGGCTGGCGCCGCTGCGGTATCCACGCTTGCCACAGGCTCGGGTTTCACGACATCGGTTTGCGGACTCGGCAACGCGGTCTGGGCCGCGGGATCCACCGGCAACACGCGGGTTTCGAATTCACGATTTGGTGCCGGCGGAATTTCAAGATCAACCGTACCGGACTCATGATTCGGACCGTTGCTGCTCAGAATCATGGGCACGAAAATGATTGCCAGCGCAATCAACACGACGGCCCCGAGCAGACGTTGTTTCAATGCGGGTTCCATGAGCACGCACGCGAAGGAAAGAGATTGCGATTATACCCGCCGGGCGGATACGCCGTCGGTTTCTCATCCGCTTGGCGAAGTCCGGTCTCGGTTCAGGCTGCTGTTTGCTTCGCCAGTACTCCCGCCACGACAAAAAAGGAGCCGAACGCAAGCACGCGATCCTCGCGGCGCGCCGCCTGCGAGGCAGCGCCCAAGGCAGACTCCACATCTTCATGACGGCCGCCGACCGTGAATTGGGTCCTGCCATGGAGCCGTTTTTCCAGCTCATCAAGGGAAAGACCCCTCGGGCTTGCGCCACACAATGCGCACAGGTGCCATTCGTGGACATGTCGAAGCAGGGGCTCCAGCATTCCCGCCACATCCTTGTCATCCAAGGCACCGAATACGGCGATATTCCGCCCCGGAATCGGGTTCGCCTCGATCCACGCCGCCAGTTCCCGCGCAGCCTGGGGATTGTGGGCGACGTCCACCACCAGCATCGGCGCATCGGCCAGACGTTGAAGGCGCCCGCCAACCCTCGCATTCACAATGCCTGCGGCAATGGCAGACGGTTGCCATGCGATCCTGTCCCTCAAGGCATGCAATGCTGAAATAGCGGTAGCGGCATTGCGGATCTGGCATGGCGCTTCCATGGCTGGAAGTGGCAGTTCCAGCGTTTCACTGCCGCTTGACCATCGCCATCCGGTGGAGGTCGTTTCGGCGCTGAAATCACGCCCTGCGCGTTGCACGAGTGAACCCAGCTCCTTGGCGACGTCCAGCAGGGTCGGTGGCGGATCGTTGTCGCCAATGATGGCAGGCCGTCGCGGCCGGAAGATGCCTGCCTTTTCGCGCGCGATGCTTTCCCTGTCGTTGCCCAACCAGTCCTGGTGATCGAGATCGACCGTGGTGACTATGGCCACATCGGCATCGATCAGGTTGACCGCATCCAAGCGTCCACCGAGCCCAACTTCCAGCACAGCCACGTCTACTTCACGCCGCGCAAACAGCAGGATCGCCGCCAGCGCACCGAACTCGAAGTACGTCAGCGAAATATCCCCGCGTGCTTCCTCGATCCGTTCAAAAGCCTGAACCAGGGATGCATCATCGGCATCCAGGCCATCAATGCGCACGCGCTCGTTGTAACGAAGCAGATGCGGCGAGGTGAAGGTCCCCACGCGCAACCCGCCAGCGCGCAGCATGGCTTCAAGAAAGGCAACCGTGGAGCCCTTGCCATTGGTGCCGCCCACGCTGATCACCATTGGTGCCGGCAGCGGTGATCCCAGCCGCTGCCAGACCTTGCGAATCCGCTCCAGGCCCATGTCGATGCCGCGCGGATGGGCTGTGGCTTGCCAGGCAAGCCAGTCCTCCAGCGAACGACTAGCGCTTGGCTCGGTCAAACCGGATTCTCCGCAAGCTCAGCGCATCAGGATTCGACGTGGCTTGATCGGCAGCCTGCCGCGCCAGTACTGGATGATCGCAAATCCGGCAACCATGCCGCCAAGGTGGGCGAAATGTGCGACGCCGGCCTGGCTTCCGGTCACACCAAGGTACAACTCGATGACGCCATAGCCGGTGACAAACACCCATGCCGGCATCGGTATCGGCGGAAACAGCAGCATGATGCGCTGATGGGGAAACATCATGCCGAAGGCAAGCAACAGGCCGAACACGCCGCCCGAGGCACCCAGGGTGGGATAGAAGCCACCGCTGAAAAACTCGATGACGATCAATTGCGCGATGGCCGCGCCGATCACGCAGGAGATGTAGTAGATCGCAAACGGGCGCGAACCAAACAGGCGCTCGATTGCCCCGCCGAACATCCACAAGGCCAGCATGTTGAAAAACAGGTGGGTCAATCCGCCGTGGAGAAACCCGTAGGACAACAACTGCCAGATCTGGAAGCCCAGAGTCGTTCCGTCCGGCAGCAATTCGGACCCCAGCGGCCAGAGCGCGAAATGGATGAGCAGTGCATCCGGAAAAAGCTGCTGCAGCAGGAAGATTCCCACATTGGAAATCAGCAGTGCGCGTGTAACGGGCGGCAAATCAATCGGCATGCGAAATCCTGGCGGGAGGTGGCGTGAAGCGCGGGTTGCGGAAGCGACTCAAATCGAGGCGGAATGGTGCATTTTCAACGGCGGTCGCGACCCCGATGATGTCCTGGGGGCGCCCAGAGTTCGGCATCCAGATCACGGTGCCAACCATGTTGCGCCAGATCGACGCGGGTGCCAGTCAGCATGACACCCTCCTTGGCCAAACGCCGCTTCTGCAATTGGAACTCGCGGGATCCCGCCGCAAACGCCAAGCGGCCATCCGCGCGCAGGACGCGATGCCAAGGCAGTTTCTCCGCTTCGCTGGCCTCCCGCAAAACGCGCCCGACCAGGCGCGCGCAACGCTGCAAGCCTGCCCGGGCGGCGATCTCTCCGTAACTGGCGACACAACCCGGTGGAATCCTGCGCAGCACCCGGACGATGGCCTGCTGCCTTTGTTGCGCTCTGGATTGCATGATCGACATGGCTCGGGCACGCTAGCACACGCGTGACTCGATTCGGGAGATTGATGTGCAAAGCTTCGAACAGATCCGCTCGCATGTCGGCAACCTGCACACACTGCGCACCAATGACCCGTATCTGATCAGTTTCGACCTCACCCTGCCCGATGGGCGACATCAGGGCATCTACCTGGCCGAAATCGATGACGAGGACGGTGGCAAATTCCTGCGCGTATCCACGCCGATCGGCCCCGCAACCGGCGTGGACGCGGCGCGCTGCATGCGGTTCAACTGGGAACAACGCACGGGGTACCTTGCGATCAGCGATCTGGACGGCTCTCCCTACCTGCACCTGATCGAAAACCGGCCGTACGCCTCGTTGCAGGTGCCGGAGCTGGACCGCATCATCGCCGAGCTTGGCAACCTGGGCGACCGACTCGAACAGGCGGTTTCCGTTGGCGGCGACGCGTTCTAGGGAAACTCTGAACGAGGACGGAACTCATTCGTCGCGAGCAAGCTCGCTCCCACAAAATCAAGCAATGGTGGGAGCGAGCTTGCTCGCGACAATACTTGATCAGCCCTTCCCTAGGAAAATCAGCCTAGGCCGAGCGCCTGCAGCATGCGCACCATCATCCACGCCAGGATGGCGGTGACGGGAATGGTCAGCAACCAGGCCCACACCATGCGCTCGACAACCGACCATTTGATCGCCGAGAAACGCTTCGCGGCGCCCACGCCCATGATCGCCGATGAAATGTTGTGCGTCGTGGAAACGGGTATGCCGAAGTGCGACGCAGTAATGATGACGGCTGCAGATGCCGATTCCGCCGCAACTCCGTTGACCGGGTGCAGCTTGACCATCTTGTGACCCAGCGTGCGGATGATGCGCCAACCACCCGCTGCAGTACCGGCGGCCATGGTGACGGCACAGACAATCTTGATCCACAGGTCAATCGGAAACTGCTTGTCGGCATCGGCTTCGACGCGCAGGAACGACAACCAGTCCGGCAAGTTGTCGAGTACCCCGGCCGAGGTCGCGCCGACCAATGCGAGCGCAATGATGCCCATGGTCTTTTGCGCGTCATTCATGCCGTGCGAGAGTCCCATGGCACTCGCGGAAACGATCTGGACCTTGCGGAAAACGCCATTGAGCACGCGCGGCCTGGCGGCTTTCTGCAGCGCACCCTTGCGCGATGAAAGGAAACTGATGCTGGCGAACAGGCACCCCATGATGAGGAATCCGATGAGGAAACCGAGCAGCGGTGTGCTGAACATCGGCAGCACCACCTTGGGCAACAAACCCTTGCCTTGCCAGAAGTGCTCCCCGCCCTGCCACCAGATGATGGCGCTCCAGTTGTTGTGTGCAGCCGCGAGCGCCGCCCCGCACAGACCGCCGATCAGCGCATGCGAAGAACTCGAAGGCAGGCCCCACCACCAGGTGATGAGATCCCAGATGATCGCGCCGAGCAACGCACAAATCAGAACCTCAGGGCTTATCGCGACCACGCCGGCATCGACCAATCCCGAGGCGATCGTCTTGGCCACTGCCGTACCCCACAGAGCGCCGATGAGATTGGCGACCGCTGCCAGCATCACCGCCTGGGTCGGACTGAGCACCTTGGTGGCGACAACGGTCGCAATGGAATTGGCGGTGTCGTGAAAGCCGTTGATGTACTCGAACACCAGCGCAACGACGATGACCAGCAGAACCAGGGTCACGGGGAGATCCTCGCTTCTGCGCTCAGGAGTTCTTCAACGCGATCTGGTAGATCACGTTGCCGGCATCCCTGCAGCGGTCAATGGCCTTTTCCAGCAATTCGAACAGATCCTTGCGAACCATCAGCTTGCCCGCATCCGCTTGGTCCGCGAACAGGTCGCGATAGAGTTCCAGCAGCAGGCGATCCGCCTCGGATTCGATGGACTGCATGCGCTCATTCAAGGCATGCATGACATCGAGCTTGAAGCCCTTGCGCAACTCGCCAACCATGTTGACGATCACTTCGGATGCTCGCGCCAGCATGGCCGCCTGCGAGCTGTAGTCGATATCCGTGAGCCGGTCCGCGAACAGCGCATAGCGCTCGGCAAATTTCTCGACGGTTTTCGGAATCTTGTACAACGCGCCAGCCAGGGCTTCGATGTCCTCGCGCTCGAGCGCGGTGACAAAGGTGTTGACCAGTTCCTGGTTGATCTGGGCAAACAATTCCTTTTCGCGCCGACGCGCAACCCGAAACTCATCCAGCGCCGGCGTCTCGGACTTGTCGGCGAGCATGGTGCCGAGCGCGCGCGCGCTGAGCAGGGCGGCATCCGCACTTGCTTCAAGCAGGCCGTAGAACTTGTCGCCCTTGCCGAAAATGGTCTGCAACGAAAACATGTGGCGTGCTCCGGTTCATTGGGAAGGGATCGCCGAAGCCTGCGCCGCGAACAGTCCCCTAGACGGCGGGGTCGGGATTTTACCGCATTGACGATCCACAGTATGCGGTTGACGCGCCCTACTCCGTGTGGTTTGCCTGCGAATCCGGGACTCTTCCCGCCAGATGCGCCATTCTTTGCGCGTCGGCCAGGATCCCGCGCAGCACACGCAGTTCCCTTTGGTCGGGTGCAGCGCGCAGAAACAGCCTCCGCAGGCGCTGCAGGATCGTTCGCTCCGATCGACCCTTGTGGAAATCGATGTCGCGCAGGGTAATCGCCAGATGCTCGAAAAATCCCTCCAGTTCCTCCACCGCTGCGGGGAAGTCACGATTGGAAGGTCGTGACGGGGCGCCGGCCAGTTGCGCCATGCGCACTTCGTACGCGATCACCTGGACGGCCTGCGAAAGATTCAGCGAAGAAAAAGCCGGATCGCTGGGTATATGCACGGCCGCATGGCACAGCTTGATCTCGTCATTGCTCAGGCCCGACTGTTCGTTGCCGAAAACCACGGCAACCTCGTTGCCGGCAGCCAGGGAAGCGACAATCCGCGTTGCCGCTTCGCGCGGCGTCCATTCCTCCATGGCCACGCCGCGCAGCCGTGCCGTGGAGCCAACCACCAGCCTGCAATCGGCAATGGCACCTGCAAGAGTCGCCGAAACTGGCGCGCGGGAAAGCACATCGTCCGCTCCGGCAGCCATCATGTGTGCATCCATGTGCGGAAATTGTTCGGGTGCGACCAGCGACAGGCGCTGGAAGCCCATAGTGCGGATCGCACGCGCCGAGCTTCCGATGTTGCCCGGGTGCGACGTGCGCGCCAGGACAAAGCGCAGACGACCGGAAATTTCCCCACGCTCGGATACTGCTGTCATCGTCCGGATTGCCCTTGCGCTTGCCGATATTTGGCGGCTTGGCCGCGAATTTGCTAATCTTCCGCGCCGCGCGCGATCAGATCGCAGACGCATCGTTCTTTTTCATTCCACTTCCGATGGACCCAACATGCCCAGACCCGCCGTAAACGTGGCGGTGCGCGCCGCGCGTGCCGCTGGTCAGATCATCCTTCGCTACATGAATCGCCTGGACGGATTGGCGATCATCGAGAAGCAGCGCATGGATTTTGCCTCGGAAGTGGATCGCGCTGCCGAAGCAGAGATCATACGCGAGCTCAAGCGTGCATTTCCCGGACATGCCATCCTCGCCGAGGAATCCGGCATGCAGGGCAGCGGCAAGCACGTTTGGGTCATCGACCCCCTGGATGGAACCCACAACTACCTGCGCGGGTTCCCGCATTTTTGCGTATCCATTGGCATGCTCGAGAATGGCGAGCCGATGCACGCGGTGGTATTCGATCCGCTTCGCGATGAATTGTTCACGGCCAGCCGTGGCGATGGGGCATACCTCAACGATCGCCGTATCCGGGTGAGCAAACGGACCGAACTTTCCGGCGCCATGCTGGCCACGGGATTCCCCTTCCGCCAGCGCGCACACCTCGCACCCCAGTTGGACATGACGCGCGCGCTGCTGGCTGATGCGGAGGACATCCGCAGGACGGGCTCGGCGGCACTGGACCTTGCCTACGTCGCCAGTGGGCGGTTCGATGGCTACTTCGAGATTGGACTCAATCCCTGGGACATGGCGGCAGGATGCCTGCTGGTTCGCGAAGCGGGTGGACGCTTCTGCGACTTCATGGGTCGCGACGGCATTCCCGCAAGTGGCAACCTGGTCGCCGGCAACCTGAAGGTGGTCGACGCGATGCTGGCAGCCATGAAGCCACAGATTCCTCCGAACCTCGCAAACTGAGGCTAGCTCGGCAGTCCGGCTAATCAACAAGTGTTTCGGATGCAAGAAAAAGCCCGGCGATTGCCGGGCTTTTTCGTACCACGTTGTTGCAGGTGAACCGATTACTGGTTCTGAACGGCCAGCTCGGTGCGACGATTGCGCTGACGGCCTTCCTTGGTGTCGTTGGTGTCGATCGGTGCGCTTTCACCGAAGCCCTTGACGCCCGTGATCTGGCTGGCGGCAACGCCGTGCGAGGTCAGGTAGTCGTACACGATCTGGGCGCGGCGCTCAGACAGGGTCTGGTTGTAGGCATCGGAACCGATGGAGTCGGTGTGGCCATCCAGTTCAACCATGACGCCCGGATTGCGGCTGAGCACGTCAACGGCCTGGTCGAGGATCGCGATGGAATCCGCAGTCGGCTCCATCAGGGTCGGGTTGATGTCCGACTCACCCGAACGCGGACGGTCAAACTTGAAGTTGACACCACGCAGATCGATGACGACCGGGGTAGCGGCCGGCTCTTCCGGCGCTGCCTCGACTGGAGCGGGCGGCGGCGGAGCAGCAGCAGCTTCCGGTTCAGCCGGAGCCGAACCGCCGAATCCGATGGTCAGGCCAACCGAGGCAATGCCGTCGACATAGTGGGTATGGTCACCGGCACCCGGGAACTGGCCACGCAGGCTGTTGTTGTCACGGTCATAACGGGCGGCAAGTTCGCCGCGCAACGCAATGCGCTCATTGAAGTTGTACTGCACACCGCCACCGACGGTGGCCATGACGTCCCAACCATCAGCCTGCACGGTGCCGGAGTAGGCAGCATGGCGCAGCGCGCCAAGACCACCGAGGACATACGGACGCCAGGTGGAACCTTGCTCGCCGAAATACCAGCGGCCGGTCATGCCGACGCTGACGCTTTCCCATTCGCGATTTGGGCGGAACGAGTCATTCTCGAAGTCGGCGTTGTTGAGCGCGTATTCGAAATCCAGCGAGAAGTTCGGGTTCACCCACCAGCCGATGCCGATACCGGTGTAAAGCGAGGTATCCGTGTCACGGTTGCTGTCGGAGAAAACCGCACCGACGCGTGGGGCCACGTACCAGTTGCCATCCTGGGCGTGTGCAACAGACACGCCACCGCCCAGCAGGGCCACGGCAATCAACGCACTCAAGGCTTTGTGTTTCATCATCGCAGTTTCCTCAGTTTTATTGGATCCAGATTTGACAGCCACAACGTGACGCAAAAGAAGGGCATAGCCCTGTCGCCTATGGTACGACGATTCGGTCATGCCAGAACGCCATCTTAACAATTTATGAGCATGGCGACCTGAACATCGGCCTTGGATACATTTTCCGTAAAATCAATTCGTTGCGTCGATTTTCCACGCACTTTCAAGGAAATTGTTCAGCTTTCGCCAACCACGTTCCCCGATTGCATCAAGGGGACCATCAACCCACTTTCAACTGCGGACACAGCATTCCCGGTCTCCCGCCGAACCGTGCTGCCTGTGTTGATGGATTTCATCAGGAGTCCGAATTTGATGGTACCCGCACCCAGCCTTCCATCAACACCCGTGCGCTGCGGCTCATGACGGCACGGGTCACCGTCCACCGGTCGTCGACTTGCTGAACAGAGGCGCCCACCGACAGGGTGCCGGATGGATGTCCGAAGCAGATGCACTCGCGCGAACCTCCGCCAGCTGCACTATTCACCAGCGTGCCCGGCACCGCGGCAGCCGTGGCAATGGCCACCGAGGCCGTACCCATCATGGCATGGTGCAGCTTGCCCATCGACATCGCGCGCACATTCACGTCGATGGCGCTCGCGGCAATGGGTTTGCCACTGGATGATTGGTACGCCGTCGGTGGCGCCACGAATGCAAGTTTTGGCGTGTGCTGGCGGCTGACTGCTTCCTCTGCCGTCTTGATCAGACCCATGCGCATCGCGCCGGCCACGCGAATGGCCTCCAGCTTCGCCAGCGCCGCCTTGTTCTCGTTGATCGCCGGCTGCAGCTCGGTGCCGTCATAGCCTAAATCCGCTGCGTTGACGAACACGGTGGGAATGCCGGCAGTGATCATGGTGGCCTTGAACGTGCCGACACCCGGCACATCGAGATCGTCAACCTGATTGCCGGTTAGAAACATCTGCCCACCGGATTCGCCGTCATCGGACGGATCGATGAATTCCAGCACGATTTCCGCTGCCGGAAAGGTCACCCCATCCAGCTCGAAGTCCCCGGTTTCCTGCACCTGCCCGTTGCTTACCGGCACATGCACGAGGATGGTCTTGCCGATATTGGCCTGCCAGACCCGGACGCAAACCGTGCCGTCCTGAGCAATGCGATCTGCCGGAACGAAGCCGCTGGCAATGGCGAACGGACCCACGGCGGTTGAAAGGTTGCCGCAATTGCCAGACCAATCCACGAAAGCGGAGTCGATGCTGACTTGGCCGTACAGGTAATCCACATCGTGATCGGGCACGGATGCCGGAGCGATGATCACGCATTTGGATGTGCTCGATGTCGCGCCGCCCATGCCATCGGTGTGCTTGCCGTAGGGGTCGGGCGAACCGATCACCCGCATCAGCAGCGCGTCACGGGCTGCTCCCGGCGTTTGCGCTTCAATCGGCAGATCCTGCAGACGGAAGAACACGCCCTTGGAGGTACCGCCACGCATGTAGGTGGCCGGGATGCGCAATTGAGGAACGTGAGACATGAAAGGTTCCCTGTGTTCGGTTTGGTAGTTCCGCTTCGGATTCCAGGCGAGTTCATCAGACAAAACAGACAGGTCAGCCTTTCAAGGAATCCAGACGACGCATCCGGACCAAGCAGATTCCCGCCTCGGACGTCGTATTCAGGCCGCCTTTTCGTTGGCCAGGAATTCCTGGGCGAAGCGTTGCAGGATGCCACCGGCAAGGTACGTGGTGACATCGTCATCGGAATCCAGGCGACAGATGACCGGCACTTCGACGCGCTCGCCATTATTGCGATGAATGACCACGGTGAGCGTGGCAGCCGGAGCCGGCGTTCCGGTCACATCGAAGGTTTCCGTGCCGTCGATGGCGAGAGTCTTGCGCGTGGTGCCGGGCTGGAACTGCAAGGGCAACACGCCCATGCCAACCAGATTCTGGCGATGGATGCGCTCGAAGCCTTCGGCGACGATGGCTTCCACGCCGGCCAGACGCACGCCCTTGGCTGCCCAGTCACGCGATGATCCTTGCCCATAATCCGCGCCGGCAATGATGATCAGCGGCTGCTTGCGGTCCATGTAGGTTTCTATCGCCTCCCACATGCGCATGACCTTGCCTTCCGGTTCCACGCGCGCCAGCGAGCCCTGCTTTACCGTGCCGTCGACAATGGCCATTTCGTTGATGAGCTTGGGGTTGGCAAAGGTGGCACGTTGTGCGGTGAGATGATCGCCGCGATGGGTGGCGTAGGAATTGAAGTCTTCCTCGGGCAAGCCCATCTTCGCCAGATACCCGCCGGCAGCGCTGGAAGCCAGGATCGCGTTTGATGGCGAGAGATGATCGGTGGTGATGTTGTCACCCAGCACGGCCAGCGGGCGCAGCCTCTTGAGCGTGCGTTCCCCGGCGAGTGCACCTTCCCAATAGGGCGGATTGCGGATGTAGGTGCTCATTTCGCGCCAGGCGTACAGCGGCTTGGCGGCACCGCGCGCGCGCGCCGCGAACATCGGCTCGTAGACCTTGCGGAACTGGTCAGGTTTGACGCTGGCCTTCACTACCGCATCGATCTCGGCATCGGAGGGCCAGATGTCCTTCAGGCGCACCTCCTTGCCTTGCGAATCGAAGCCAAGCACATCCTTTTCGATGTCGAAGCGCACGGTGCCGGCGATGGCATAGGCAATCACCAGCGGCGGCGAGGCCAGGAAAGCCTGCTTGGCATAGGGATGGATGCGGCCATCGAAATTGCGATTGCCACTGAGCACCGCCGTGACATACAGGTCGCGTTCGACGACTTCCTTCTGGATGGCCGGATCCAGCGCGCCGCTCATGCCATTGCAGGTGGTGCAGGCAAAGCCGACGATGCCGAAGCCGAGCTTTTCCAGTTCCGGCAACAGATTCGCCTCTTCAAGGTACAACTGCACGGCGCGCGAGCCGGGAGCCAGCGAGGTCTTCACCCAGGGCTTGCGCCCAAGTCCGCGTGCGTTGGCGTTGCGCGCCAGCAAACCGGCGGCAATCACGTTGCGCGGGTTGGAGGTGTTGGTGCAGGAGGTGATCGCGGCAATGATCACGGCGCCATCCGGAATCAAGCCCCTGGCTTCCTCGTCCCGGGCCGCAAGCAGTTTGGCCTCGTCGGCAATACCGCGCTCCTGCAAGGCGCTTACCGGCAGGCGCCGATGCGGATTGCTCGGTCCGGCCAGATTGCGCACCACCGTGGAAAGGTCGAAATGCAGGCTGCGTTCGTACTTCGCCTGGGCCAAATCCGCTGCCCAGAAGCCGCAGGTCCTGGCGTAGTTGCCGACCAGCGCCACCTGTTCTTCGCTGCGTCCGGTCAATCTGAGGTAGTCCAGCGTGTTGTCATCGATGAAGAACATCGCCGCGGTGGCACCGTATTCCGGCGCCATGTTGGAAATGGTGGCGCGATCGCCAATGGTCAGTGCCGCCGCACCTTCGCCATGGAACTCCAGATACGCGCCGACCACTTTTTCCTTGCGCAGGAATTCGGTGAGGGCCAGCACCACGTCGGTGGCGGTGATTCCGGCTGCCGGTTTGCCGGAAAGCTCCACCGCAACGATGTCGGGCAAGCGCATCCATGATGGATTGCCGAGCATCACGCTCTCGGCCTCCAGCCCTCCCACGCCCACCGCAATCACCCCCAGCGCATCCACGTGCGGCGTGTGCGAGTCGGTACCCACGCAGGTATCCGGGAATGCCACTCCATCACGCACATAAATGACTGGCGACATCTTCTCAAGATTGATCTGATGCATGATGCCGTTGCCGGCCGGAATCACGTCCACGTTCTCGAACGCGAGCCGGGTCCATTCGATGAAATCAAAACGGTCGGCATTGCGCCGGTCTTCGATGACGCGGTTCTTGTTGAAGGCATCGCGATCGAATCCGGGCGCTTCCACCGCCAGCGAGTGATCGACGATCAATTGCACAGGCACCACCGGATTGACCCGGGCCGGATCACCGCCCTGCGCGGCAATGGCTTCGCGCAATCCGGCAAGATCGACCAGTGCGGTCTGGCCAAGGATATCGTGACAAACCACGCGCGCGGGATACCAGGGAAAGTCCAGGTCGCGCTTGCGATGGATCAGTTGACCGAGAAAGTCATTGATGCGCGAAGGCTCGGCCATGCGCAGGATGTTCTCGGCGTGCACGCGCGCGGTGTAGGGCAAGGTTTGCCAGGCCCCGGGTTGCATGGCATCGACGGCGGCACGCGCATCGAAGCAGTCAAGCGCGGTGCCGGGAAGGGGTTTGCGGAATCGGGAGTTCATGGAGTTCAACCGGCAAGGAGTGTCCGACAGGCATATTGCACGGCCAGCACACGGAAGGATGCCTATTGTGCCAGAGCGTGCCTTGACGAACGCTGACGTCGGTTCCGCGGCTGCGCCGCTTGAACCGACCTACGACACTCCTTGCGACAACCGTAGGTCGGCTCAAGGCCAAAGGCCGGAGCCGACATCACCTCAAGGCTCGTTGAAAACATCATCCGTTTCCGCTTCGTCGTTGGTGGGCTCAAGGCGACAGGCCGGAGCCGACGATTCCTCAGCGTTCGTGCGCGCCGATGTCGATGGCAGCACCCTGGATGCGCGGCAAACCGGCAAAGTCGAGCGTTCCGACAATGCCGCCACCAGGATCGGCACCCGAATTGATTGCAGGAGAGCCCGTGGCCACGCGCAGATCGAATCCGGCCTGGTTCAGGAACAAGGGATTGGCAAACAATCCGTTCGCATCCTGGCCCGAGCCGCTGCGCCAGGTGGCAAGACTGGTGTACTCGACGTCCTTCCAGGTCCAGCTGGCCTGCCCGGCATCCGTCCAGTACAGGTTGTGGTTCATGCCGGCCGGCAGCGCAGTGTCATTGGTGTAGGCGTAGACCAGCACGCCGCCGACTCCGGCGTAGACGATGTTGTTGTCAAAGCGGTTGTCGCTGGCGTGGTACTGGATCTGGAACTCACCGCTTCCGGTACCTTGCTGGTCATTGCGGAACAGGGTGTTGCCGATGATGGTCACCCGTTCACTGCCGCCCACACTGGAGTCGTAGCCGCCGATGGAAATTCCGGTGGAGTTGCCGGAGTGGATGAGGTTGTTGCGCACGATCACATCGCTGCTGGTGCGCCCGGCGTGCTCACTGGCCACTTCGATGCCGATATCCACGTGATGCACCAGGTTGCGTTCAATCAGGATGCGTGTACCGCCGTCCACATAGATGCCATCGGCGGCGTACTCGTTCCCGTAGGCTGGATTGCCGAACGAGGTGATGTTGTAGACGGTGTTGCCGCTGATCATGCCATCACGGGCCTGGTCGAAGGCAGGATTGGGGGCGACGCCTTCAAAGCCAATCGCGCCGATGGCGATGTTGTTGGTGTCATGCACGCTGTTGTTGCTGATGATCCAGTCCTCGACGTTGCCATCCAGCGAAAACGATTCGCTGCAACCCAAGGTGAGATGGTGGATCTCATTGCCGTGGATGAAAAGCTGGTTGATTGACTGCGGGGCGCGCGTACCATCCACCTTCAAGCCAAATGCATTGGCCGCGCAGCCGTTGGCCGTGGTGCGGATATCGTGGATGCGGTTCTTGAGCACGCGGATCTCGGTCCCGGCACCGGTCACATAGAGCCCAATCGGCACGTTTGCGGTTGATGCCGTGCTGTAGTTGCGCAGCTCAAGACCCTGCACGGTGATCCAGCTGGCGTCGATCAGGGTAAGCAGCCCGTACTGTCCATCCGGAATCGGCAATCCCGTGCCATCGATCACGGCGGTTTCAGCGGGGACTGATTGCAGGATGATCGGCCCGACCGTCGCCGAGCCGGATTGGCTGATCGTCACCAGCTCGTTGTAGACACCGCCACGCACGCAGATCGCATCGCCGGCAGATACCGTGTCCAGCGCATGCTGGATGGTCCGCCATGGCGACGCTGCGCTGCCCGTGCCGTTGTCATTGCCGTTGGTGGCGACGTACCAGGCGTGAAGCGGTGGCTTTTCGAAACCCGAAGCGAGCAAGGTATCACCCGCACGCACGCAAGCCGCAACAGTATGGGAATAACTTCCGATTGCAACCAACAACCAAGCTGCTGCGCGCATCCTGCAATTTCCGATCATATTCGTAAGCATAACCCCTGCTCGCGGCCAGCCATCTCCACGCTGCACAGCACGCGGTTGCAGGGTGGATAAGCGCAGCGCATCCACCAACGTACGCGGCAAGCATTCATCCGGTGGATGCGCTGCGCTTATCCACCCTACGACTTGGTTCCCAAGTCGCTTGTCAGACAACCCGTTTCCGGGCATCTTCATACAACCGTTTGAATTGCAGGCAGCCATGCGCTACCCACACCTGTTTGCCCCGCTCGACCTTGGCCACGTGACCCTGCCCAACCGGGTGCTGATGGGTTCCATGCATACCGGCCTGGAAGATCGCGCCCGCGATTTCGACAAGCTGGCCGCCTACTTTGCGGAGCGCGCCCGCGGCGGCGTGGGCTTGATGGTCACGGGTGGCATTGCGCCGAACATCGAAGGCTGGCTGAAGCCGTTGGGTGGGCGCCTGTCCATGCCCTGGCATGTGGCCAGACATCGCAAGGTAACGAAGGCCGTGCACGCCGAAGGCGGTCGCATCTGCATGCAGATCCTGCACGGCGGGCGCTATGCGTATCACCCGCTGTCGGTGGCGCCCTCGCGCATCAAGTCACCCATCACGCCGTTCACGCCGCGCGCGCTGTCAAACCGTGGCGTGGAGCGCACCATCAAGGATTTCGTCAATTGCGCAAGGCTGGCCCAGGAAGCCGGTTACGACGGCATCGAGGTCATGGGTTCAGAAGGCTATTTGATCAATGAATTCGTCACCGCGCGCACCAACACGCGCAGCGATGCCTGGGGCGGCAGTGCGGAAAAGCGCATGCGCTTTCCCATCGAGATCGTGCGCCGTACGCGAGAAGCGGTCGGGCGGAATTTCATCATCATCTATCGCCTGTCCATGCTCGATCTGGTCGACAACGCGCAAAGTTGGGAGGAAATCGTGCAGTTGGGCAAGGGCATCGAGCAGGCCGGTGCCAGCATCATCAATACCGGCATCGGTTGGCATGAGGCACGCGTTCCCACCATCGTCACGTCCGTGCCACGCGCGGCGTTTGTTTCCATCACCGCCAAATTCAAGGCCGAGGTGGGATTGCCGCTGGTCACCACCAATCGCATCAACATGCCGGAAACCGCCGAGCAGGTGCTGGCATCCGGCGCAGCCGACATGGTTTCCATGGCGCGCCCACTGCTTGCTGACCCCGAGTGGGTGAACAAGGCGCGCGCCCAGCGCAGTGAGCACATAAATACCTGCATCGCCTGCAACCAGGCCTGTCTCGATCACGTGTTCGAGAATCGCATGGCGACCTGCCTGGTCAATCCACGCGCCTGCAATGAAACCGAATTGCGGATCAAACCCGCCGCGCAACGCAAGCACTATGCGGTGGTAGGCGCCGGGCCGGCCGGACTGGCCGCCGCAACGACATTGGCCGAACGCGGTCATGCGGTAACTCTGTTTGACGTCGCCAACGAGATCGGCGGCCAGTTCAACATGGCCAAGCGCATCCCCGGCAAGGAAGAATTCCATGAGACCCTGCGCTACTTCGGCCATCGCATTGCGGATACCGGCGTGGAGTTGCGCCTCGGCGTGATGGCCAGTGCCGAACAACTCCAGCGTGATGGATTTGATGCGGTGGTGGTGGCCACCGGTGTCAGCCCGCGGCGGGTGAACTTTCCCGGCAGCAACGATCCGCGCGTGCTGAGCTATCTCGATGTGCTGCGCGACAACAAGCCCGTGGGCGCGCGCGTTGCCATCATTGGTGCCGGCGGCATCGGTTTCGATGTGGCGGAGTTTCTGGTCGAACATGCGCCCTCACCGACCACCGATGTCGTCCGTTGGAGCGCAGAGTGGGGTGTGGATCTCGGCCACTCCGAGCGTGGTGGCTTGAAGCCGGCCAAGCCGCAACCGCCCCTGCGTCAGGTCCATCTGCTGCAACGCTCGGCGGGCAAGCCCGGCGCGCGCCTGAACAAGACCACCGGCTGGGTGCATCGCGCCACGCTCAAGGCCAAGAAGGTCGAGATGATTGGTGGCGTCAGCTACCGGCACTTCGACGATGCCGGCCTGCATGTCCAGATCAATGACCAGCCGCGTGTGCTGGAGGTAGACAATCTGGTGATTTGCGCGGGCCAGGAACCCAATCGCGCCCTGGCCGACCAACTGACGGCATTGGGCGTACCGGTGCATGTGATCGGAGGCGCCGATGTGGCTGCGGAACTCGATGCGAAGCGCGCCATCGACCAGGGTACACGGCTCGCTGCCAGGCTTTGAGAATCCCGCTCCGGAGCGCAGACCGCGAGCAGGATTCCCTTCCCCCATGATTTCAAGCCGACGGGCAAATCGTCGCAGGCGTTGTGGAAACGCCTTGCCGTGCTTGACCGCAGCGGTTCAAACGTGATTCAACCCGCAAACCCACTGCCAACGGTTTCACAGTTGCCGGGTCGAATCTGACACGTTCTGGCGCCCAACTGCGTAATAAGTTTGAACGACTTTTCGGGAGGAAACCCCATGAGCCCAGTACATTGCAAAATTCAGCCAGGATGTCTGCTGGCACCGTTGCTGGCTTGCATTGCCAGTGCTGCGGTAGCCGCGCCAGGAAGCTGGAGCAGCACCGGGCCCTATGGTGGGCGCATCTACGACCTCATCAACTATGAAGCGGGTTCCGGCACCTTGTGGTCGGCAGCCGGTGGCGCGCTGTTTCGCACCACCAGCAACGGCAGCAGTTGGCAGCGCCTCGGCAGCGGACTGCCACCAACGTTCATTTCCGCACTAGGTGCCGCGTCCGGCGCACCGGTGCTCTACGCGAGCAGCGGCGAGCAACTGTTCCGCTCGGGCAATGGCGGAGATCTGTGGATTCCGCTCAGCGAACCCGCAGGTGCGGGCAGCATCATGGACATCTCGGTGCAACGTCCGGGAAGCAACAGCGTGGCCATTCTCGCGGCCACAACCAGTGCTAGCGGAGTGTGGATCACCAACGACGGTGGCAGCACCTGGTCCGGCGGCACGCTGCCGGTCAATGGCAACTATCAGACCGTCGAGTTCGCAGCCGATGGATCGATCTACGTCGGACTGCTTTCGGATCCCGCGATTTTCGGCGGCGCCGCGTTGATCAAGAGCACCGACTCTGCGGCCAGCTGGGCCGCTGTATCGATCTCGCCAGCGCCATTCAGCGTGACCCGTATGGTCGTCTCTCCGCTGAATCCGCTACGCCTGTTCGTCAATGACGAGTACGGCGGAATCACCCTGACCAGCAGCAATGGCGGAACCACCTGGAACACCATTTCCCTGCCGGTCGGTTGCTTCTACGCCGACAGCATCGCGCCCCACCCGACGCAGGCTGCTGGCTTGTTCATTACCTGCAGCTCGCTCGGCGCAGCGGCGACGACCAATGTCGACGCGCCCGCGTGGACTTCCTGGGGCGTTGCCAACGGCTTGACCGTCAACGGCACCAATCCGGTACAGGCAATTTCAATCCAGTCTTCCTCCAATTTTCCGACCACGCCCAACCTCTACCTTGCGACCCGTGACGGTGGCCTGTTTCGCTCGACCAATGGCGGCACCAACTGGAGCGAGATCAACAATGGCTTGCAAGCCACCATGATCCGCGCACTGGCCCCGCACCCCAAGGACACCGGCAGCGGTTCGGTGGTGCTGGCGGGTTATGGCGATGCCTTCACCACGGCACGGGCGATCTACAGGTCTGCCGACAACGGTGCCACCTGGGCGCCATCGCTCAGCGGCCTCAACGCCGAACAGGTGCGCGGCCTGACCATCGACCCGACCACGGTCGACAGCGATCCGTTCACGGCCGAGAACTTCACGGTGTATGCGGCGGGGCGCAGTGCGGCAATTCCGGATTCCTCGGCCCTGGATGGCGGCCTGTACAAGAGTACGGATGGTGGCAACAGTTGGGCAACCATCGACAACGGAATTGCCCTGGTCAATGGCCATCGCGACATGGGCACAGCGCGCGCCATCGTTGCCGATCCGCGATCCTGCGCCGCACCACCTCCCAGCGGCCCGTGCGCGACGGGAAGCGGCGGGTTGCAGACCCTGTACGCCATCGGCAGTGGTCGACCGGACTTCAGCGGCCCTGGCTTGCCCATGCGCTCCGCGCGCATCTACAAGTCCACCAACGCGGGGGCATCATGGACTGCTTCGGAAAGCGGATTGCCGCTGCCGCAGGATCTCGACCCGGGCGCTGGAATCAGCTTCTCATACAACATCGGCATTGCACTTGTGATCGACCCGAGCAACACGCAAACCCTGTATGCGGGCCTGACCATTGGCGGACTCAGCAGCGAGCCGGGCATGCTTGAGCCGACCTTTCCCAACGGTGTGTTCAAGTCCACCAATGGCGGCGCCACCTGGGTGCATTCCAGCGTCGGCCTGCCCCACTACCTGAGTCCGGCCAGCTCGCAGCAGGATGTCCTGGCGCTGGCCATCAACCCGGCCAATCCCGCCGTGCTGTATGCCGCGGTCACTGCCTTCCTTCCGTCAGGCGCCATTGTCGGAACGATCTACAAATCCACGAATGCCGGCGCAAGCTGGTCGGAATCGAGCGCGGGAATCGCCGGCCAAGACGTGCGTGCCTTGCTCATTGATCCCAGCGACGCCAGCGGCAACACCATCTACGCCGGTACCGGCGGCGACGGCGCCAATCCGGGCGGTGTGTATCGATCCACCGATGGCGGCCTGACCTGGAATTCCTACAGCATCGGCCTTCCCGCCTATTCCTCCACGGCTCTGGCCATGCCTGCGCGCAATCCGGGTGACCCGGCCCGTCTCTACGCGGGCACCAACGCCGGGGTTTGGGAATTCACGGAAGTACCGGACGAGGATGCCGATGGATCGCCGACCACCACCGAGAACGGCGTTCTCGCAGGCGACGGCAACGGTGACGGCACGGCTGACGCCGATCAGCCCGGTGTTGCTTCATTGAGCACGCCGCAGGCGGCAAGCCCTGCCAGCCCGCAAGGGAGCAGCGTCAATTCCACCATCGAGATCGTGACGGGTTCAGCCTGCACGCAACTCAACGACAGCGTGGGCCAGCCGGCCGAGCTCTATCCACTGGACCCGCTGGGTGACGCCAACAGCCACGAACCGTGGGGCCTGGTGCATTTTGCCCTGCCTGCATGCAGCGCCAGCAAGGTCCGGGTGACCTTCCATGGCGCCAACTTCAATGCCAACTGGGTCTGGCGCAATTATGGTCCGCGCATTCCCGGCGACCAGAACAGCTTCGGCTGGTACACCTTTGCCGGCGCCACCCGCATCGATGTCGACACCTGGGAACTGGACATCGATGCACTGCGCCAGGGCAACTACCGCAACGATGCCAACAACATCCTGTTTGTCGGAGGACCGGGCAATTTCCCCGACCACATTTTCGACAACGGTTTCCAATAGCGCACGGCAGGCGCGGCGTTTCCCCTGGCCCGCGGGCGGAGCGTGCTCCGCTCCGCTCGCGGCGCGCATCCATTCTCGAAGACGAATGTAGCGACTGCGCTCAGCTCTGTACCGCCGGCCGAACACCGGAGGTCGCAGGATCACGGATTGCCCGCTCCGGGGTGAGTCCGTTCCAGCACCGGGTTGCACCCGCGAAATCCGCTGATCGGGCGACGATCACCGCATGGGTTGGCGTGAGGGTTCCGGCGTGGATCGCCGCTTCGTCGATGGCATGGACCTTGTCGATGAACGCGCGGTCCGCAGGATCTTCCGCATCAAAGTTCGGACCAAAGCTCCGATCGATGAAGATATCGATGACATTGCCATAGCCGACAAACAGCTCGAACTTGAAACAGCGCGCCATGCAGGGCAGCACGTCCTGCGCGCGAACGCCCTCGAAGCCAACGCCGGAATTGTCCCAGTTGACGAACTCGCGCTCGAGCCGACGCAATTGATGGTTGTACTTCCTTGATTCAGACAAGCTCGCCCACAGCTCCTCGACCAGCACCAATGCCTCCGGCCAGCGCATGTGGCCATTCCTGCCAATCATGTCCGAAACCAGAAAGCGCCCGTGGGGCAGCAGTGCGGTGGAAACCTGACCGAAGAGGTGCTCCAACTCCACCACATGATGCAGGCTCTGGTTGGCCACGACACAGTCGTAACGCCGCGACAGGTTCAGGCGATTGAAATCAGCCTCGACAAAGCGAAGCTGGCCGACAAGTCCTGCCGACTGCGCAAGCTCCCGCCCACGCGCAAGCATGCGTGCGTTGAGATCAATGCATTCGATGGTGAAATTTGTCAGTCCAACGGAACGCAAACCCAGCGCCAAACGCACTTCGGTGTCGCAATTGCCGCTGCCGATACTGAGCAAGGTCGGTGCTGATTGGGAGCTTTCGCGCAATGATTGCGCGGCGAACGTCAGGAAAAAATCATCGGGATTGGAACACCCAAACGACTCGAACTTCGGTCGCAGGTACCGATTGGACCAGTAGTGGAAAATTTCTGGCAGGTCATGGACTTCGGTCTGCCCCTCGAATACGACCTGTTCGGCGGCGATCCGCAAGCGGTAGCGGGTGCGTTCGGATAATCCCGAGTTCAGCAGACTTCGCCACAGGACCCGCAATGGGGCTTGCAGAAAACCCGGCAGACGCTTCGCGATGCGCCGCGCTGCACCTAGCATTCGCAACGCCGTGGGGGGGGGGGCAGCAAATCAGTCATTCAACCGTATCCAACGTCAATCAGCGCTGACTGATCGGCACGAACTTGAGATCTTCCGGGCCCGTGTAATTGGCGCTGGGACGGATGATCTTGCCGTCGATGCGCTGCTCGATGACATGCGCGCTCCAGCCGGAAGTGCGCGAGATCACGAACAGGGGCGTGAACATGGCGGTGGGCACGCCCAGCATGTGGTAGCTGACCGCGCTGAACCAGTCGAGGTTGGGAAACATCTTCTTGATTTCCCACATGGTCGATTCCAGGCGCTCGGCAATGTCGAACATCTTCATGTTCTGCTGTTCGGCCGACAGCTCGCGCGCGACTTCCTTGATCACCTTGTTGCGCGGATCACCCACCGTGTACACCGGATGGCCGAAGCCGATCACGACCTCTTTCTTTTCGACGCGGGCGCGGATGTCGGCCTCGGCTTGGTCGGCCGTGTCGTAACGCTTCTGGATCTCGAAGGCGACTTCGTTGGCGCCGCCATGCTTGGGGCCACGCAGCGCGCCGATGGCCCCGGCAATGGCCGAATACATGTCGCTGCCGGTGCCGGAGATCACGCGCGCGGCAAAAGTCGACGCATTGAATTCGTGTTCCGCGTAGAGGATCAGCGAGGTGTGCATGGCGCGCACCCACAGATCACTCGGCACCTTGCCATGCAACAGGTGCAAGAAGTGGCCACCGATGGAATCGTCATCGGTTTCCACCTCGATGCGCTTGCCGTTGACCGCAAAGTGGTACCAGTACAGCAACATGGAACCCAACGAAGCCATCAGGCGATCGGCAATATCGCGCGCACCCGGATGGTTGTGGTCGTCCTTTTCCGGCAGCGCGCAGCCCAGTGCAGAGACGCCGGTGCGCATCACATCCATCGGGTGCGCCGAAGCCGGCAACTGCTCCAGCACGGCCTTGACCGAGGCCGGAATGCCACGCAGGGATTTGAGTTTCGCTTTGTAGCCGGCCAGCTCGGCGCAGTTGGGCAGCTTGCCATGCACCAGCAGGTGGGCAATTTCCTCGAACTCGCTGCTGGTGGCGAAGTCGAGGATGTCATAGCCGCGGTAGTGCAGGTCATTGCCGGTGCGGCCGACCGTGCACAGCGCGGTGTTGCCCGCCGCGACGCCGGACAGGGCGACAGACTTCTTGGGTTTGAATGGGGTGGCGGACTCGCTCATGGGTTTCTCCAATTCAATCGATGCGACATGCGTTCAATCGCGCTTGTTGCCGGCAAACAGCTCGTCGAGCTTGCGTTCGTAGTCGTGGTAGCCGAGGAAGTCGTACAGTTCCTCGCGGGTCTGCAAGCGGTCGATGATGTTCTTTTGCGTGCCTTCGCGGCGCACGGTTTCGTAGAAACCCAGTGCGGCCTTGTTCATGGCGCGGTATGCACCGCAGCAGTACAGCGCGATATCGACATCCGCAGAACCCAGTTCCTCGGTGGTGAAGAACGGCGTGGAACCGAATTCGGTGAGGTTGGCCAGGATCGGCACCTTCACCGCAGTCTTGAACTTGCGATAGTCGTCCAGTGTTTTCATGGCTTCGGGGAAAATCATGTCGGCACCCGCCTCGACGTAGGCCACCGCGCGCTCGATGGCGCTGTCGATCCCTTCCACGGCTGCCGCATCGGTGCGCGCCATGATCACGAAACCGGCGTCGCTGCGTGCATCCACGGCAGCCTTCACGCGATCAACCATCTCGTCCTTGCTCACCACCTCCTTGCCGGGACGATGGCCACAGCGCTTGGCGCCCACCTGGTCTTCCATGTGCACGGCAGCCACGCCAACGCGCTCGAAGTTGCGGATGGTGCGCCCGATGTTGAATGCCCCACCCCAGCCGGTATCGATATCGACCAACAAGGGCATCTGCGTGGCATCGACGATGCGCCGCGCATCGATGAGCACGTCTTCCATGGTGCTGATGCCAAGATCGGGCATGCCCAGCGAGTTGGCGGCCACGCCACCACCGGACAGGTACAGCGCGCGATAGCCGACGCGCTTGGCCATGCGTCCGGCATAGGCGGTAATTGCGCCCATCACCTGCAAGGGATGTTCCTCGGCAACGGCGGCGCGAAAACGCGCGCCTGCGGAATCAAGCTGGCTCATGGCAACTCCGGCGAAAACGCGTATTTTAGCCGGAACAGGTGATCAAGGGCTCGGAACCTTGCCATGCGCCTCGGCCAGGATGGCGAGATCGGCATCGGCCTGATGCCAGATCGCCAGGAGTTGTCTGTAGCTTGCGCCGGCGGCAACATCATGCCCGGCGGCCTTGTGCGCACGAGCCAGGCCCAGCAGTGACAACGAACGCAGCGGCGCCAATTGCAGCGACCGCGTGAAAGCATCAGCGGCTTCGCCGGGGCGATCAACGGCAAGCAACAACTCGCCGAGCAACTCATGCGGCGGTTTGACCATCACCGGGGGGCCGAAATCAAAGGCCATGGTATCCAGACGGCTGGCCGCGCCGCGCACCAAGGCAATTGCCGTGTCCATGTCTCCCGACTTCGCGGCAACCAGGCCAGCCAGGTCGTCATGCAGGATGTGCAGGTAGTCGAGCGCTTGCGGATTTTCGCTGTCCGGTTTGGCAGCGGCGACCTGGTCATGCAAGGTCGCGAGCACGCTGCGCGCGAGCGTGAGATCGCCGCGTTGTGCGGCAGCAAAGCCGGTAACGAAACGATCCACCGCGAGCACGTTTTCATCCTTGATTGCGGGCATGTCCAGTTGCAGGGCAGGTCCGTTCCAGTCCTGCGACTCGATGACGGCGGTCGCGCGCATGATCGGCAAGGAACCTTCGAAGCGCGCCACGAGCCGATCCCTCTCCTTGCCCGGCTTGCTGGCTGCAAGCGCGGATTCGCCTTCCTGCTTGCACCTGAGCAGCAGCGCGTTTGCGTCCTTCATCCGACCCTGCTGGTAGTAGCCATATTCCAGCCACTCGTTGTAGTGGAAACAGCTGACCTGCGGCTTGCCCTGTTCGCGCGCGTGCTCGTTGACCACCCGCGAGGCCTCCTCGTTGGCCTGGACCAGGTCATCCCAGAGTCCCAGCGCAATGAAAATGTGCGAGGTCATGTGCTGGGCATGGCCCGCGTCCGGCGCGATTTTCGACAAGGCACGCGCAGGTTCAATGGCGCCCCGCGCATGCTCGGGATCATCCATGCCGTGAATCCAGTAGTGGGCTGCGCCCGGGTTCTGCGGATTCTTCTCGAAGATCCGGCGCGAGATTTCCGCAGCACGCAGATAGTCGGGGACGTTGCGCACGCCTTCGCTGCGCCCTAGCAGGGCCAGCGCGTGGAACAACTGTGCCTGGTTGTCTTCGGGATGATTCGTTGCCAGCTCTTTCATGGCGGCGGCGTAAAGCAGATCGCGCTCCTGCTTGTTGCCTACTCCGGAATAGAGAATCTCCAAGGCTGCGAGGTAGTCGCGTTCGCGTGTGGTTTTTGCCTTGGCCGCGCGCTCCTCGGGCGTCTTGCCCAGCTTTGCCAGTACATCCCTGCCCGCCCGCTCATCAAGCTGGTTCCACAGCGGATGGTTGTGGGTCATCGCCTCACCCCACACGGCCATGACGAAATCCGGTTCCAGCGACTGCGCCTGCTGGAAAGCCTTGGCGGCTTCGTCGTACTCGAACAGATGCAACAGCAAGGCAGCCCGCACGAAGGCCTGCTGCGCCTGCGCGGATTTTGCGCTGGTGGGAAATTCGAGGGTGCCCAGGCCCGCCGTCGGTGCGGGAGCCTTGGCCTCGTGCGCAGCCAACGGCAGGCCAAGGATGGCAAGCCACATCAGTGTCGCCAGCAACAGCATTCCACGCAGGATTTTTGACTTCATGGGAAATCGACTCCAAGTGGTGTGTGAATTGTCAGACCGCGTCAGCGCTGCGCCGCCGTCGACGCGGGTGCCGCCAGACGCAAGATGATAAATCCGGCCATACCCGCAAGCAGCGACCCGCCAAGAATGCCGAGCTTGACCTCGCTCTCCAGATTGGAGTGATCGGCAAAGGCCAACAAGCCGATGAACAGGCTCATGGTGAAGCCGATGCCGCAGATCAGGGCGGTGCCGGCCAGTTGCATCCAGCTTGCGCCTTGCGGCAATCGAGCCAATCCCGCAGCAATGGCTACACCGGAAAATCCAAACACACCAAACAGCTTGCCAAACAGCAGGCCCAGACCCACGCCGAGGGTCAATGGCTGAGTCAGATCGGCCACGGTCATACCGGCAAACGACAGCCCGGCATTGGCAAACCCGAACAAGGGAATGATCACGAACGGCACCACACGATGCAGCGCATGTTCCAGAACCGCCAACGGCGAATGCTGTGACTCCTCACCGCCGCCTGCGGGCACCACCAGTGCCAGCACCACACCGGCCAGGGTGGCATGCACTCCGGAGTGCAGCATGGCGTACCAGAGCAAAACCCCGGCGACGAGATAGGCACCCAGATGCCGGACCCCGACGCGATTGAGTGCGATCAGAATCAGCAGAATGCCGGCACCGGCCGCGAGCCAGGCCCAGGAGAGTTCGCTGGTGTAGAACAGGGCAATGATCAGCACTGCCCCGAGATCATCGATGATGGCAAGGGCGGTCAGAAACACCTTGATCGACACCGGAACGCGGCGACCAAGCAAGGACAGCACGCCGAGCGAGAACGCTATGTCGGTGGCGGTGGGAATGGCCCAACCGCGCATGGCGGTCGGGTCCCCGCGGTTGAAGGCCAGGAAGATCAGCGCCGGCACCAGCATGCCGCCCAATGCACCGAATCCAGGCAGTGCGCGCTGGCGCCAACTGGACAACTGGCCAACCAGCATTTCGCGTTTGATTTCGAGGCCAACCAGCAGGAAGAACATGGCCATCAGGCCATCATTGATCCAATGCAGCGCGCTCATGCCCAGCAGCTGTACGTGCAGGGCGTGAAAATAGGCGTCGGTCAACGGCGAATTGGCAACGATGAGCGCCAATGCCGCCGCGCCCATCAGCACGATGCCGCCCGCCGCCTCGCCGCGCATGAAATCGATCACGCGCAGCAGCGGTCTGTGGAATATCGGCGTTCTCAGCATGTTCCAGAAGGCAGCACGCAGGATGGGAAAGCATGCAGTATTGCATCTTCCTTCCCACCAGCGGCAGCAGAGGGAGCGCGACCGATTTTCGTCACGCGCTGCGCTTCATGCTCCACCCTCACCCCAACCCTCTCCCGCTGGCGGGAGAGGGAGACAAGCAATCCACCTTTTTATCCCCTCTCCCGCTGGCGGGAGAGGGAGACAAGCAACCCACCTTTATTACCCCATCTCCCGCCAGCGGGAGAGGGTCAGGGTGAGGGTGGTGTTGCGTCCATCGCAAAGCGATGGAGCCGCGACAGGTGTACCAACGCGGACGGGCGGATCCCTTACTTGGGTGGAAAAAGACCTTCAACCGCAGCACGTTCTTCGCGCAGTTCCTTCTCGGTGGCATCGATGCGCGCTTGCGAGAAAGCGTCGATCTCCAAGCCCTGCACGATCGAATACTGACCGTTCTTCACCGTCACCGGGTAGCCGAAAATCACGCCGGGCTTGACCCCATACGAGCCGTCGGAGGGAACCGCCATGGAAACCCAGTCGCCATCGGCGGTGCCGTGGGTCCAGTCGCGCATGTGGTCGATCGCGGCCGAAGCTGCCGATGCGGCCGAGGACGCTCCGCGCGCCTTGATGATGGCCGCGCCGCGCTGCTGCACAAGCGGAATGAAGGTATCGGCATACCAACCTTGATCGACCAGCGACAGCGCGGGCTTGCCCTTCACCTGGGTCTGGTGAAGATCCGGGTACTGGGTGGATGAGTGGTTGCCCCAGATCGTCACCTTGGCGATGTCGGTGTTGAGCGCGCCGGTCTTTTCGGCCAATTGGCTGATCGCACGGTTGTGATCCAGGCGCACCATGGCGGTAAAACGCCCGGGATCGAGATCCGGCGCATTCTGCTGCGCGATCAGTGCATTGGTGTTGGCCGGGTTGCCGACCACCAGCACGCGCACATCGCGCTTGGCATGCGCGTTGAGCGCTTTGCCCTGCGGCCCGAAGATGGCGCCGTTGGCTTCCAGCAGGTCCTTGCGCTCCATGCCGGGTCCGCGTGGACGCGCACCCACCAGCAACGCGTAGTCCACATCCTTGAAGGCGACGTTGGCGTCATCGGTTGCCACCACGCCGTGCAGCGTGGGGAATGCGCAGTCGTTGAGTTCCATGACCACGCCCTGCAAGGCAGGCAGGGCCGGGGTGATTTCCAGCAGATGCAGGATCACCGGCTGGTCCGGACCAAGCATGTCGCCCGCGGCAATACGGAACAACAAGGCATAACCGATCTGGCCGGCGGCACCGGTAACAGCAACTCGGACGGGAGCTTTCATGGCAACCTCACAGGTTCATAGGGTTCAAACAATCTCAGGATTGCGGCAACAAGCGCGCCGCAAGCAGCAATTCATGGGCACGATCCGGAGAGTAGCCGTGCAGAAGCTTGTCGCCAATCAGCAAAATCGGAACGCCACGCCCGTTTGCCAGGGCAAACGCACGCATTCCATCTTCTTCGGTTTCGACGTCGAAATCGGCGTATTCGACACCCCAGCCGCTCAGGTCCGCCCTCAACTTGCGGCAGTACCCGCAGCTTGAGGTCGACAGCAAGACCACGGGCTCATCGCCAACCATCCCGCGCAGTTCACCAACATCTACCGTGCTTGAGCAGCCGGAGACCAAGGCCAGCAGCAGGAAAAGACCAACGATTCGGAAGCGGACCACGGCGCGGCTCATGTCAGTTCGGCAAAGAATTCCTGCACGCGCTTCATGCCGGGCGCAAGCTGGTCTGCCGGACAGGTGTAGGAAATGCGCAAGGCATTGGGATCGCCGAAGGCACTGCCGGGAACACAGGCGACGCCCTTGGCTTCAAGTAGCGCAGCGCAAAACTCGACATCGTTGCTGATCTTTATGCCGTTGTGCGATTTGCCAAAGGCAACCGAGATGTTCGGAAACGCATAGAACGCGCCTTGCGGTCGCGGACAAACCACGCCGGGTATCGCCACGAGTGCGTTGTAGACGAGGTCGCGGCGCTGCGCAAATTCCTTGCACTTGGACGTGGTCACGTCCTGCGGTCCGCTCAAGGCGGCAACCGCAGCGGCATTCACGATTTCCGGCACATTGGTGATGTGGTTGGAGTTCATGGTGACGAACGCGCTGGCCACGCTCTCCGGTGCGGCGATGAAACCCACGCGCCAGCCTGGCATGCCATAGGTCTTGGAAATCGAATCGACGTGGATCACGCGCTCACGCAACTCCGGACGGAACTGCACGAAATTGTGGTAGCCGATGCCATCAAAAACCATGCGATTGTAGATGTCGTCACAGATGATCCAGACATCCGGGTGACGCACCAGCACGTCGGCCAGCGCGGCAATCTCGTCCTTGCTGTAGACCATGCCGGTCGGATTGGACGGATTGTTGAACAGGAATACCTTGGCTCCGGGCAATGCCGCATCCAGTTGAGCCGGGGTCAGCTTGTAATGCTGATCGGACGAACAGGGCAGCAACTTCGCCTTGAGATCCAGGATCTCGGCGAGGTCCAGATACGTGGTCCAGTAAGGAACCGGAAACACAATGACGTCACCCGGATCCAGCAACAACTCGCCCAGGTTGTACAGCACATGCTTGGCACCAATGCCGGTGGCGATGCTCCTGCGCGTGTAGCCTTCAAGCCCACCCTGCTCCAGATGCTTGAGGAAGGCATCCAGCAGCGCATCCGGACCACGGTTTGACCCGTACTGCCCGCTGTCGTGGTCGAGCGCTTTGCGCGCGGCCTCGTACACATGCGGCCCCGGCAGGAAATTGGGAACCCCGATCGAGAAGCTGATGATGTCGCGGCCGGAGGCCTTCAACTGCTTGGCCTTTTCGGCAATCTGCATGATCGCGCTGGGTTTGGCGCGACTCATTCGGGTAGCGAGCTTCGGCATGGAAATCCTCGCGGAAAAATCAAGAGCGTGACGAGCGGGAAAGCCGGAAATTCTAGCACAGCGAAGCGCACTGCCCGAGGAAACTGACAACAATTGCATCGCGCCTGGGCAATGCATGCACAAGCAACATTCGGCGCGCTACAGTTCGACCTCCCGCGCAATGAAAAATGAGGAGGTTTGCATGTCTTGGTTGTGGATGTTCGTGGTCGGCCTTTTGGTCGGCATCGTTGCCAAGTTCCTCATGCCCGGCAAGGATCCGGGTGGCTTCATCATCACCGGCTTGCTCGGAATCGGCGGCATGTTCGTTGGCGGCTGGCTGAGCGGCTTGCTTTTCGGCACAGGCACGATTGGTGGTCAGATCCAGCCGGCCGGCTTCATTGGCGGCGTGATCGGGGCCATGATCCTGCTCGCCCTCTATCGGATGTTCATTCGCAAGAAAGCCTGAGGCGGATTCATTCCTTGGGCAAGCTCTGATTTTGTTCGTCATTCCGGCGAGGCGCCTTACAACAGTCGAATGGCTGGTGAAGCCGGAACCCGTCTTGATCCTGTTCCAATGGAATCAAGGGCAAAATGGACCCCGGCGTATGCCGGGGTGACGAGAACAAAGGTTAATCAGAGTTTCCTTGATTCGGCCGATTGTCGCCCCGCCTTGCGCGGGGCGACGTGTTTCCAAGGCACATGCTTTGCACGGCTTGCTCCGCTTGCAGAGCCGAGCTTGCCCGGCTGTCGTTAAAGGCGTTGCAATGAGCGGTGCGCGTCCAGGAGTGAGCGCATTGCGTCCTGATTCCGTTCATGGTTCCCTTCGACAAGCTCAGGACAGGCTCTGGCTCACCACGAACGGATTTTGGGAGCTCACCGCGAACGGAAACACCTTTTCAGTGCAATCCTGGCTCCGCTCTACAACAAAAAACGTATGCGTGGTTGCGGGTCGAATCAGCTGCGCGCAGCGAATCCCGCTTTTTCCAGGGCCACGTTGAAGGCATCGATGCGGGCACTCTGACTCGCCAGCAATTCCGTGGCATCGCCCTGGATCTCCACGGTTTCAATCGTATCGCCGCCACGAATGGCATCGACGACCTTCTGGTCGGCAGGTCCATCGACCATGCCGAACACGGTGTGCTTGCCATCCAGCCAGGGCGTGGCCACATGGGTGATGAAGAACTGGCTGCCGTTGGTGCCGGGGCCGGCATTGGCCATGGACAACACACCCGGCACGTTGTGCCTGAGGCCGGAAACGATCTCGTCTTCAAACCGGTAGCCGGGGCCACCGGTGCCACTGCCGTGCGGACAGCCGCCCTGGATCATGAAATCCGGGATGACGCGATGGAAGTTCAGTCCGTTGTAATAACCACGCTGTGCCAGGTTGACGAAGCTTGCCACCGTCAGTGGCGTCTTGTCGGCGAAAAGATTGACCTTGATCGTGCCCTTGGATGTCTTGAACAGGGCGACGAGCGAGCTTGCTGCTGTCATGGATGAACTCCGGGTTGCGAATGGGCAAGCCTATCCGATTTCAGTGATTGCGGGGACCCTGCGCTCTCGCCGATGCATCCGGTCGCTTGTCATGCGCGTTTGCCGGCAATCTCACGCTGCCGCAGCAAGCGGAATGCGGCAGGAATCACCAGCATCGAGAGCAGCGGCGCCGTGAGCATGCCGCCGACCATGGGTGCTGCAATTCGCTGCATCACTTCCGAGCCGGCACCGGTGCCCACCAGGATGGGCAGCAACCCGGCCATGATCACGGCCACGGTCATGGCCTTGGGCCGCACACGCATCAGCGCACCTTCGCGAATGGCGCGATCCAGCTCCGCTCTCCCGGCACGAGGATTTTGCTTGAGTTCGTGTTGCCAGGCCTGGCGCAGGGTCAACATCATGATCACGCCAAACTCGGCGGCTACGCCTGCCAATGCAATGAATCCGATCACCGAGGCCACCGACACCGCGTGTCCCATCAGCCAGATCAGCCAGAGCCCGCCAATGAGCGCCAGCGGCAAGCTCAGCATGATCACCAGCACATCACCCACGTTGCGGAAGATCAGGTAGATCAGCAGGAAAATCAGAACCAGGGTTGCTGGAACCAGTACGCGCAAGCGTTCCATCGCGTGCTGCAGGTATTCGAACTGGCCGGACCAGTCGAGCGTGTAGCCAACCGGAAGATCCACGCCATCGGCAATGGATTGCTGGAGCTTCGCGACCAGCGCGGACACATCGCTGCGCGTGGTGTTCACATGGATGTAGGTTGCCAGTTGACCGTTTTCGCTTCTCAGCATCGGTGGCCCCGGCACCAGGCTGATGTCGGCAACGTCGGCGAGGGTCAGGCGCACTCCGTTTGCCGCATTGATGGGCAGCACGCGCAGCGCCGCCAGTGAGTCGCGTTGCGCGCGCGCATAGCGCAGCACGATGGGATAGCGCTCACGACCATCAATGGCCTGATCAATGGGCGCCCCGCCAACCACCGTGCTGATCAGTTCCTGCAAGCGTGCCTGCGTGAACCCGTAGCGTGCGGCCGCCGCCGGACGAATGCGCAGGTCCACGTAGCGACCGCCAACCGCCCGCTCGGCCACGGCGGAATCGACGCCGGAGACCTCGCGCACCTGCTTCTCGATCTGGCTGGCGAGCCTATCCAGCACCTGGATATCCGCCCCCAGCACCTTGATGCCGATCGGACTCTTGATGCCGGTTGCCAGCATGTCGATGCGATTGCGGATCGGATACACAAACAGGTTGCTGAAGCCTGGCACCTGCACTGCCGCATCGAGCTCTGCCTTGAGCGCATCCATGGTCATGCCGGGCCGCCACTCGGACCTCGGCTTGAAGGTGATGGTCGTCTCGAACATGGTCATGGGTGCCGGATCGGTGGCGGAGTCCGCTGCACCGGACTTGCCGAACACATGCGCCACTTCGGGGACGGCCTTCATCATGCGATCGGTCTGTTGCAGCAACTGCGCGGCCTTGCCCGCGGAAAGTCCAGGCAGGGCACTGGGCATGTACAGCAGCGATCCCTCATCGAGCATGGGCATGAATTCCGAACCCAGGCGACTCAGAGGAAATATGCCGGTGAGCAGCACCAGGCCTGCAACCAGCATCACGCTGCGCGGTGCACGCAGCACAGCATCCAGCAGCGGACGGTAGCCCGCATGGATCAGGCGATTGAGCGGGTTTGCATGTTCGGCACGAATGCGTCCGCGCACGAGGTATCCGATCAGCACGGGAATAACTGTGACCGACAGCCCCGCTGCCGCGGCCATCGACCAGGTTTTGGTGAAAGCCAGCGGCTTGAACAGCCGCCCTTCCTGCGCACCCAGCGCAAACACCGGTACAAAGGACAAGGTGACGACGAGCAGGCTGAGGAAAAGCGCGGGGCCCACTTCACCGACCGCCTTGCCGACCAGTTGCCAACGCTCCTCGCCCCGCGGTTGCTGGCCCGGGAACGACCGCGACCATGCTTCGAGATGCTTGTGCGTATTCTCGATCATCACCACGGCCGCATCGACCATTGCGCCGATGGCAATGGCGATTCCGCCGAGTGACATCAGGTTTGCGCTGATGCCCTGGTAATGCATGACGATGAACGCGGCGAGGATGCCTAGCGGCAGGCTGATCACGGCAACCAGCGAGGAGCGCAGGTGCCAGAGAAACAGCAGGCAGGCCAGGCCAACAACGATGAATTCCTCGATCAACTTGCCCGCGAGATTGTCGACCGCATCCTTGATCAATTGCGAACGATCATAGGTGGTGACGATCTCGACTCCATCCGGCAGGCTTCGCTCAAGTTCCTTCAGGCGCGCCTTGACTGCCGCAATCGTGTCCAGCGCATTCTTGCCCGAACGCATCACGATCACCCCGCCCACCACTTCGCCTTCACCGTCCAGTTCCGCGATGCCACGACGCAGGGTCGGACCGCGATGCACGCGCGCCACATCGCGCAACAGCACCGGAATCGCCGCGGAATTGGTGACGATCGGAATGGATTCAAAATCCCGCTGGCTGCGCAGGTAACCTTCGCTGCGAAGCATCAGCTCTGCTTCGCCCTGCTCGATGGATGATCCCCCGCTGGCGCCATTGGCAGCGCGGATGGCGGCTTGCACCTGCGCGGTATCGATGCCGCGCGCGGCGAGGGCCTCTGGATCAAGCTCCACCTGCCATGCCGAAACCATGCCGCCAATGCTGGCAACTTCGGCAACGTCGGCAACCGTCTTCAGGCGATAACGCAGGAACCAATCCTGCAGGCTGCGCAATTGACCAAGATCATGCGTTCCACCGCGATCCACCAGCGCGTACTCGTAAACCCAGCCCACACCGCTGGCATCCGGACCCAGCGACGGGTTGACTCCGGCAGGCAGGCTGGCTCGAACCTGGCTCAAGCTCTCCAGGACGCGCGACCGTGCCCAGTAGGGATCGGTGCCATCCGCAAACAGCACGTAAACATAGGATTCGCCGAAGAACGAATACGCGCGCACGGTGGTGGCACCGGGCACCGACATCATCGTGGTGGCAATGGGAAAGGTGAGTTGATCTTCGACGACCTGCGGCGGCTGTCCAGGCCAGCTCGTCTGCACGATGACCTGGGTGTCGGAAAGGTCGGGCAAGGCATCGAGGGGCGTGCGCAGCACCGCCATCACGCCAGCCACGGCCAGGGCAAGCGCGCCGGCGAGCACCAGGAATCGGTTGTCCAGCGACCAGCGGATCAGGCGCAGGATCATGGCTGCGGCTCCGGGTTTTCGCTGTCGTTCTTGCCATGATGCGCATGCGGATCGGCAGGCACAGCCTTCTCGTCTTGTGCGCTTGCATGCGCGTGCCCAGGGTCGTGCGTGGAACGCTCAAGCGCAGGCGCAACCTGCGGCTTCATATCATGGTGCTGGTGATTCACCCTGTCCGCTTTGGCGGGTGGCGAAAGGCGCTGCAGGGCACCTTGCAGGCTGGCTTCCGAGTCGATCAGGAACTGGCCGTTGACGACGACCCTTTCACCGCCTTGAAGCCCTTCGAGGATTTCCGTGCGGCCTCCCGCCGAGCGACCGGTAACGACTCGCACGGGCGTGAACTGCCCCGCTCCAGTCTCGATCATCACGCGATGATCATCGCCGGTTGCGATCAGCGCAGCATCGGGCACCAGCGGATGCGGCTCATGAGGTGTTCCCTCGATTTCAAGCTCGGCAAACATGCCAGGCAGCAGGCGATGATGCGGATTCGCCACGACGATTCGCGCGCGCAAGCTGCGCGTTGCCGGATCCAGTTCCGCAGGCAGCAATTCCAGGGTGCCGGAGAATTCCTCTCCCGGAAAGGCATCGATGCGGATGCGCACAGGCGCACCATCGCGCACCCAGACCGTTTGTGATTGCGCCAGGGCCACCTCGACCCAGACCGTATCCAGGCCATTGATGCGCATGAGCAGCATGCCAGCCTGCACGCTCTGGCCTTCACGCACCGCCAGCTCGCTGACCACGCCATCCATCGGCGCATGCAGGGCGATGCTGCCCTGCCCATTGCGCAGCGAGAGGATCTGGGTTTCGCTCATGCCCAGCACGCGCAGGCGGTCACGGGCTGCGGCGCGCAAGTCACGTGCATCGGCCGATTGCATGGATTGCAGGACGAGATACTCCTGCGCCGCGGCACTCCATTGCGGCGCAATCAGGTCGGCCAGAACCTGGCCGCGCCTTACCCGTTCGGAATCGGCTCGAACATGCAGTTTGTCGATGACCGCATCGACACGTGCGCTGACGTCGCGGGTGGCACGTTGATCCCAGGCAATGTTGCCGCTGGCATGCACGTTGGTGATGAGCCGCTCCACTTCGGCCGTTTGCGTGCGTACGCCGAGGTTCTGCACGCTGGCCGCTGAAACGACAACGCCGTTGGCCTCGCCTTCGCCGGCATACTTCGGCACCAGTTGCATGTCCATGAAGGGCGACTTGCCCGGCTTGTCGAAATGCTGCTGCGGCACCATCGGGTCGTACCAATAGAGCACCTTGCGCTCGACCTGTGGCAAATCTGAGTTGCTCGGCGACGATTCGCGCGTTCGACTGCCGAGCCAGTACGCAACCCCGGCGGTGAACACCAGCACAGCGAGCGTCGCTATCGTCCTTGGCAATGCGAAGTTCATGGCTGAACCTCCTCAAGCAGAAGAAATGCCAACCCGGCCCAGCTCTGCCCCCACTCGCCGAGCAGTCGCGCGTATTCGATGCGCAGGCGGATTTCATCGGCACGGGCGTCGATCCAGGCTTGCAGATCCGCACCGGCGGACCATGCCGCCAATGCCGCCGCGCTGCGGTCACGGCCCAAGGGCAGGATCGTTTCAGCGAAACGGTCGACCTTGCGTGACTGCGCGGCCCAACGCGCAATCAAGCCGCGAACGGATTCGAGTTGAGCAAGCCGCGCATCCTCCCAAGCCGCATGCAGCGCCTGCAGGTCCGCTTGGCGTGCGTGCACTCCCCGTTGCTGGCGCCCGGCCTGGAAGATCGGCAAGCCGATGCCAACCTCCAGCCAGAACACGTTGGCAGCCCCGACGTTGCGCCTGGAGACACCGGCCGCAATGCTCCAATCGGGCCTGCGCTCTGCACGGGCCTCGCCCAGTGAAGCCACGGCCACGGCTTCTCGTGAATCCCAGGACCGAAGCGCAGCGTGCTGATCCAGCCGCGCCAGGAGTTCGTCTGCAGCCACGGGCAGTTGCGTGAAATCCGGCTGCTTGCCGACTTCGCGCCGTGCATCATCGGAAATCCAGCGGGCAAGACCTGCTCTGGCCTGCGCGATGGCGGCGCGGGCATCGTCGATTCGATTGTCCAGTTCAAGTTCCGCTGCGCGCGCAGCCAGGGCATCACTGACGCTTGCGCTACCGCCGCGCACGCGGGCTTTTGCGGTGATGGCAACCAGATCGGCCTGCGAACGCAACTCAAGCAGCAACGCGTGTTCGCGTTGCGCTGCCCACAGGGCGACCCAGGCATTCGCGCTTGCACGCCGGATTTCCACCGCACTAACAGCCCTGTCCGTATCGGCTTGCGCCTGCAAGGCCAAGGCCGAATCGCGGCGTGCATTGCGCTTGGCCCGGGAAGGAAACGCCTGGCTCATGCCAATGCTGCGCATGGTCATCTCGTCATCGGACAACGAGAAAGCGTCGCTGCCACTGATCGGCACACTCTCCACACCGAATGTCAGCATGGGATCGGGCAATTGATCTGCACGACCGACCTCCTCGATGGCTGCCTTGATCCGGGCATCCCCGGCCGTAAGCAGTGCAGACCTCTGGACGGCCAGTGCCGTGGCCTCCTTCAAGCTGAGCGGCTGCGCGCCGCTCGGGGGTTCTGCACGCGTCAAATCCTGCCCAAGGCAGGCAGCCAGAGCCAGCGCGCACGCTGCACGCGTGCGCACGGATGCGATGGTGAATGATGGGATGAACATGTTGCCTCCACGCCAAACAGGAAAACGCCCCCGAACTGCGGGAGCCGAGTCATGCGGGGCGAGGGGCTAGATTTGCAGGCTGCAGTAGCGAAGCCGCAGGGGAGGATCCGAGCGTTGGACTGCCGGCAGGCTTGCGGGCAGCATGCGTTCGGGCACGCGCTTGAAATCGGGCACATGGACGGGCACCAACACCGCCAGAACGGGAGGCCATTTGTAATCCGGTACTGCCAGGGGCTCTGGCGTGCAATGCGCCTTGCACAGGGTGGGTGACGTCTTGGCAAGCGGTATCCCTTCGCAGCCGTGCGCCGACATCTGTGCCGAGGCCCGCATGTCGTCCGGCATGCAGGGCGCCATGGCCACCGCCACCTGCTGGAACAGCAGGCAGAACACCGCAACGAGGGCAAAAACCAGGCGCATGCCCGACATGGTAGTGGAAAACCTTCGCCCGAACTTGACCCGGATCAAGCCACGCGCCGACCAGCGCAATGCCGTTGCCCTGCCTTAGGAGCCTGCGCGACAGAAGCCATCCGGCTGCAACGTCGCTGCCTTCGATTGATTGGATCAATCGTCAGGCTTGCATAGTGCCCGCTATGCGCACCCTCCGATTGATCCACTGAATCGCGTCAGCGCCGTTTCGCTTCGAATTCATTCTGCCGCGAAGGCTCCTAGCTGCCCGGAACCCCCGTTGCCCATCACGAAAAATGAAGCATGACACTGAAAACACAGGCATAATGTCCGGCTGCCGCTGATTCGGCTCCCGACTTCCCTTCCCAGCGACGACCCATTGCGAGGTCGCCCGGTACCCTGCATGTCCATCGAAAACCTCCGCAACATCGCCATCGTCGCCCACGTCGACCATGGCAAGACCACCCTGGTCGACTGCCTGCTCAAGCAATCCGGCACCTTCAGCGAGCGCACCGTGCTGGCCGAGCGGGTCATGGATTCCAACGACCAGGAAAAGGAACGTGGCATCACCATCCTGTCCAAGAACACCGCCATCACCTGGCAGGGCAACCGCATCAACATCGTCGATACGCCGGGTCACGCCGACTTCGGCGGCGAGGTGGAGCGCGTGCTGTCGATGGTGGATACGGTGCTGATCCTGGTCGACGCCATGGACGGTCCCATGCCGCAGACGCGCTTCGTCACCCAGAAGGCGTTCCAGATGGGATTCAAGCCCATCGTCGTGATCAACAAGGTGGATCGCCCCGGTGCGCGCCCGGACTGGGTGCTCAATGCCACCTTCGATCTGTTCGACCGCTTGGGCGCAACCGACGAGCAACTCGACTTTCCGGTGGTCTACGCATCCGCATTGCATGGCTATGCTGGTCTGGATGCGGATGTGCGCTCCGGCGACATGACACCGCTTTACGAAGCCATTATGAAGCACGTCTCGCCGCCACAGGTCGATCCGGACGGCGCATTCCAGATGCGCATCAGCCAACTCGACTACAGCAACTATGTCGGCTTGATCGGCATCGGTCGCATCCAGCGTGGCAAGATCCGCACCAACATGCCGGTGGCCGTGATCGACCGCGAAGGAAAGAAGCGCAACGCCAAGGTTTTGCAGGTGCTCGGCTTCATGGGCCTTGAACGGCGCGAAGTGAGTGAAGCCGAAGCCGGCGACATCATCGCCATCAACGGCATCGAAGGACTCGGCATCTCCGACACCATCTGCGCACCGGATGTGCCCGAACAATTGCCGGTGCTGCATGTGGACGAGCCGACCATCAGCATGACCTTCCAGGTCAACAACTCGCCCTTTGCCGGCAACAAGGACCACAGCGGCGGCAAGTTCCTGACCAGTCGCCAGATCCGTGACCGCCTGCTGCGCGAAACCCTGCACAACGTCGCGATGAAGATGGAAGAAACCGAGGACCCCGACAAGTTCAAGGTATCCGGCCGTGGCGAACTGCACCTGTCGGTGCTGATCGAAACCATGCGCCGCGAAGGTTACGAACTGGCGGTGTCGCGCCCCGAAGTCATCATCAAGGACATCGACGGCGTCGCCAGCGAACCCATCGAGCAACTCGTCGTCGATCTGGAAGAAGCCTACCAGGGCGGTGTCATGGAGCGCCTCGGCACGCGTCGCGGACAGCTCACCAACATGGAACCGGACGGCAAAGGCCGGGTGCGCCTGGAGTACATGATTCCGGCCCGCGGCCTGATCGGGTTCCAGACCGAATTCCGCACCATCACCGCCGGTACCGGCCTCATGTTCCACGTGTTCGACCATTACGGCCCGAAGGCCGAAGGCGCCATCGCCAAGCGCCCGAATGGCGTGATGATCTCCAATGGCCAGGGCCAGGCTCCGGCCTACGCATTGGTCGGCTTGCAGGAACGTGGCCGCCTGCTGGTCAGCGAAGGTGACGAGATCTACGAAGGCCAACTGGTCGGTATCCATGCCAAGGACAACGACCTCACCGTCAACGCCCTGCGCGCCAAGCAGCTCACCAACATCCGCGCTGCCGGCAAGGATGACAACGTGCAGCTGACGCCGCCGGTGAGGATGTCACTGGAACAGGCGCTGGAGTTCATCGAGGAAGACGAGCTGGTCGAGGTCACGCCCAAGTTCATTCGCCTGCGCAAGAAATTCCTCACCGAAAGCGACCGCAAGCGCGCATCGCGCGCCGCCTGAGCTTCCGGTGGCCAATCCGGTCCTGCTTTCCTGGAGTGGCGGCAAGGACAGTTTGATGGCGCTGGATCGGCTGCTTGCCGATCTGGTATGACGGGTGGTCGGTTTGCGGTGCAAGGCGGATGGAAGCAGTTGTAGGGTGGATAAGCGCAGCGCATCCACCTGTGGGCTCTCCGCAAGCGCACTGTGTCGAATGTCGGTTCCGCGGCTGCGCCGCTTGAACCGACCTACACCGACCTACACCGTTTGCGGTGAACACGTTGGTCGGCTCAAGCCCGCAGGGCGGAGCCGACGTTGCCAAACCGCTCGCCTGGAAGATCCTCCGTTCCCGCTTTGTGGTTGGTCGGCTCAAGGCCGCAGGCCGGAGCCGACACGACAGCCGCAGGAATCAGATCAGCTTGATCTCGCGCAGACGCTCAAGCAAATACTCGTGTGCGGTGATCGGCACTGGGTAGCGACTCGGATTGTCCGCACTGGTGCAGGAAGGCAGCACGTCCAGCAATACGTCGGGATTCGGATGCAGGAAGAACGGCACCGAATAACGCGGCTTGCGTGCGTTCTCGTTGCGCGGATTGACCACCCGATGCGTGGTCGAGGGATACACGTGGTTGGTCAGTCGCTGCAGCATGTCGCCGATGTTCACGACGATGGCGTCACCTTCGGTGGTGATGGGCAACCAGTTGCCTTCGCGGGTCAGCACTTCCAGGCCTTCCGCACTTGCACCCACCAGCAGGGTGATGAAGTTGATGTCCTCATGCGCGCCGGCGCGCACGTTGGGAATATCCACCGCCGTGATCGGTGGATAGTGGATCGGGCGCAGGATGGAATTGCCGAAGTTGACCTTCTCCTCGAAGAAATTCTCCGCCAGGTCGATGTGCAAGGCGAGTGCGCGCAGCACGCGCGCGCCGAGTGAATCCAGCGCCTGGTAAAGTCCGTAGCCGGATTGCCTGAAACCCTCGACTTCGCGTGGCCAGATATTGGGCGCCATCACCTCAGCGTACTTCGACGCTGGCGGCAGTTCGCGCCCGATATGCCAGAACTCCTTGAGGTCCGGGTATTTGGAATCCTTGGCCGTTTCAATGCCGAATGGCGTGTAACCGCGAGCGCCTCCGGTACCGACCTGGTGGTACTGCATCTTGGTTTCGGCCGGCAGCGCAAAGAATCGCTGGAACACATCGTAGGCCGCATCGATGTCGGCCTTGGGAATACCGTGTCCGCTGATGCAGCAGAATCCGAATTCGCGATAAGCCGCGCCGATTTCGGCGACAAATTCGCTGCGGTCTGATTCGTAACGCCGGATATCGAGGGTGGGTACGCGCTTCATCGGGGAATCCTGCGGCGGGCTTGGGCGGGACGAATGATTTCAAGGTGTCGCCAGCACCCAAGGAAACTCTGAACAAGTACGGAACTCATTCGTCGCGAGCAAGCTCGCTCCCACAAAATCAAGCAATGGTGGGAGCGAGCTTGCTCGCGACAATACTTGTTCAGACCTTCCCCAAGCGCATCAAGCGGAGTCTTCCACAATCCGTCAGGAAACGCGCGCCTGGGCTGCGCGAACCGCTGCGGCAAGTTGTTCCACCAGGCGGGCGACGACGTCGGCATCGTTGTGCTCAACCGTCACGCGAACCAGGGGCTCGGTTCCCGATGGCCGCAACACCACGCGGCCGTGTCCCGCCAGCTCCGCTTCCACGGCTGCCAGCACGCCCTGCACTTCTGCATCCGCAATCAACCCGACACCACCCTCGGCACGGATGTTCACCGTGGTCTGCGGCACTTTCTGCATTCCGGAAACCGAATCGGCGAGGCTGGCGCCACTTCGGGCCAATGCTTCGAGCACCTGCAGTGCGCTGACGATGGCATCGCCCGTGGATACACGATCCAGGCACAGGATGTGGCCGGAGGTCTCGCCGCCAAGCACGCCTTCGTGCTCGCGCAAGGCCTGCATCACGTAGCGGTCGCCAACCTTGGTGCGCAGAAACGGCACGTCGAGTTCACGCATGGCGCGCTCAAGACCAAAGTTGCTCATCAGCGTGCCGACCAGCGGTCCGCGCAAACGACCCTGTGCATGCCAGTCCATGGCCAGCAGGTAAAGCAATTCATCGCCATCGACCAGGCGGCCGCTGGCATCGACCATTTGCAGCCTGTCGCCATCGCCATCGAAGGCAATGCCGAGGTCCGCGCCCGATTCCAGGACCGTGCGGCTCAAGTGTTGTGGATGGGTCGAACCACAATCGCGATTGATGTTGAGTCCGTCCGGGCGATTGCCGATGGCCGTGACCCTGGCGCCCAGTTCGCTGAACATCTTGGGCGCGATCTGATAGGTGGCACCGTGGGCGCAATCCAGCACCAGATGCATGCCGTGCAGGTTGAACGCGCGCGAGACCGTGGACTTGCAGAACTCGAGGTAGCGCGCGGAGGCATCGTCGATGCGCATTGCCTTGCCGATGGCCTGCGAGCCAACCGTGGTGAATTGCGCTTCGAGCTCGGCCTCGATGGCATGCTCGACGTCATCATCGAGCTTCTCGCCAATCGCCGAGAAGAACTTGATGCCATTGTCGTGGTGTGGATTGTGCGAGGCACTGATCACGATGCCTGCATCGGCACGCATTGAACGTGTCAGGTAGGCAACTCCCGGTGTAGGCATGGGTCCGAGCAGGCGCACTTCCGCGCCCGCAGCGAGCAAGCCGGCTTCCAGCGCCGACTCGAACATGTATCCGGAAATGCGCGTGTCCTTTCCGATCAGGACGACGGGTCGATCACCGCTGCGTCGCAATACCGCACCCGCGGCGCGCCCCAGCTTCAGCATGAATTCGGCGGTGATCGGCCAGCTGCCGACCTGCCCGCGGATACCGTCGGTGCCGAAGTAGCGTTTACTCATGAGAATAGGGAATAGGGAATCGGGAATGGGAAGGCACAACGCATGACGTTTCCATGGAATTGAAGGAAACGCTCCGCCGATACGCCGAGTGCCCGACGCGTGGACGGTGTTTCATATCCATTCCCTACTCCCTATTCCCCACTCCCGGCCATCAGTCACCCATCTGTTTCTGGCGATGCTCCCAGCGCTCCTGGGCGTCAAGGCACAGGGTTGCTATGGGTCGCGCATCGAGGCGATCAAGGCCGATGTCCTCGTCGGTTTCCTCGCAGAATCCGTAGGCACCTTCCTCGATGCGCTTGAGCGCCTTGTCGATCTTGGAAATCAGCTTGCGGTAGCGATCGCGCGTGCGCAGCTCCAGCGAGTTCTCGGTTTCGCGGGTGGCGCGTTCGGCTTCGTCGCCCACATCGCGCACTTCATCGCGCAGGTTCTCGATGGTCTGCTTGGATTCCTCGACCAGGTCTTCGCGCCAGCGCTGCAACTTGCGGCGGAAATACTCGAGGTGACGCGGATTCATGTATTCCTCTTTCACCGATGGCTTGTAGCCCTTCGGCAGGTCGATCACCACATTGGTGGGTAGTGAATAACGACCGTCTTGCATGGTCGCGCCTTCCTCCTGCTTTTCCGGACGGACTGCGCGCGCCTTGTTGCCGGCGCTGGCCTTTGCGGGGGCAGGCGCGGATCGAATGGTTTCTTGCACGGATACCTGTTTCTTGACTGGGGGTGGTGGGGCTGCGGGCGCCTTGCGCGTGGCAGTGCTGGCGACGGGTTTGGCCGGTGCTTTTGCCGTCTTCAGCGGTTTTGCAGCCGCTTTGGCAGCAGGCTTGGCCGGACGCGCAGCCTTGGCGGATTTGGCGGGCTTGGCTGCTTTTGCCGGTTTCTTGCCGGGCAGTGGCTTGGCCGGCTTCTGCGCTTTTGCCGGTTTTGCCGACTTTCCTGCAACAGGCTTTTTCTTCACGACAGGCTTTTTTGCGGGCGCAGGCTTGGCCTTGCCAACCGGTTTTGCCTTGGCGGCTTTTGCGGCAGGCTTTGCCTTCGCCTTGGCTACGGTCTTGCCACGCGCAGCAGACTTTGCTGACGCACTTGCGGCTTTGGATTTGCTCATTTTCTTTGCCATGTTCGCCCTTGCCTTGTGACTCGGCGGCCGCGTGTTATAGCCTAGTTGCCCGCCCCCGGCAACCGCTGTGAACGCCACTGCGGATTGCACCTCGAAGCGAACGCAACGATCACTGTCGTGTCACGGCTCATTCTGTACCTGCTGGCATTCTACAAGCGCTGCATCAGCCCGTTGCTTGGCGCCCGTTGTCGCTTCCACCCCAGTTGTTCGGACTATGCGCGTGTGGCGGTGGCGCGATTCGGCGCCACTCGTGGCAGCTGGCTCGCGATCAATCGCTTGCTCCGCTGTCACCCCTTGTGCGACGGTGGCTGCGACCCGGTGCCCATGCAGTTCAGCTGGAAGCCGTTCCTCCGCGTCAAACCCGAGCCTGGACACCCTAATGAATGACTGGCTGATCACCAACGCCCACATGGTCAATGAAGGTCGGCGCTTCGAAGGCGACCTGCGAATTCGCAACGGCCGCATCGAGCGCATCGACGGCCAAATATCCGCGCAGCCCAACGAACGCGTTTTCGACGCCGCAGGGCGCTGGCTGCTGCCCGGGATGATCGACGACCAGGTGCATTTCCGCGAGCCGGGCCTCGAACACAAGGCGAACATTGAAACCGAATCGCGCGCCTGCGTGGCCGGTGGCATCACCAGTTTCATGGAGATGCCCAACACCAAGCCACCGGCCGTCAATCGCGAGGCCCTCGAAGCCAAATACGAGCGCGGACGGGTTTCCTCACGGGTGAACTACGCGTTCTATCTCGGCGCAACCAACGACAACCTTGCCGACATCCAGAAACTGGATCCCAAGGCAGCCCCCGGCATCAAGGTGTTCATGGGCGCCTCCACCGGCAACATGCTGGTGGACAACCCGGCCACCCTCGATGCGATCTTCCGCGACGCACCCACGCCGATCATCACCCACTGCGAAGATACGCCGATGATCAATGCCAACGAGGCGCGCGCGCGTGATCGCTGGGGCGATGACATCCCCGCCGAACAACATCCGCTGATCCGTTCGCGCGAAGCGTGCATCAAGTCCACGCAACTGGCGATCTCGCTGGCGCGCAAGCACGGCACCCGCCTGCATGTGCTGCACATCTCCACTGCGGACGAACTGGCGCTGTTCGAGCCGGGTCCGGTCAGCGGCAAGCGCATCACCGCCGAGACGTGCGTGCATTTCCTGCATTTCAGCGCGAAGGACTACGCGCGCCTCGGCCACCGAATCAAATGCAATCCGGCGATCAAGGACGAATCCGATCGCATCGCCATCACCAACGCACTTGCCGAATACCGAATCGACGTTCTGGCCACCGATCACGCACCGCATCTGACGGAAGAAAAAGCCAATCCCTACACCAGCGCACCCTCCGGCCTGCCCCTGGTGCAATACGCCTTGCAGGTGGCCCTGGAGCGCGTATTCGACGGCGAGCTTGCGCTGGAGCGACTGGTCGAGGCCGTCACCCATGCGCCGGCCACCTTGTTCAACGTGCGGGAGCGCGGCTATCTGCGCGAAGGCTATTTCGCCGACCTGGTCATCATCGATCCCGACAAGCCGCACACGGTCGTCGCCAGCGAGGTGCTCTCACGCTGCGCCTGGACACCGTTCGAGGGCGAAACCTTCCGTTCCAGCATCGCGGCGACCTTTGTCAACGGCCAGCTGGCCTGGAACGATGGCCAACTCGACGACTCCGTGCGCGGCATGAGGCTTGAGTTCGCACGGTGAGCGGCTTGCGCGGCATCGCCTTGTTCCTGCTGTTGGCCACTTCCATTGGCCATGCTGCCGATGCCGAAGACACGCGCATCGTGTTTCCTGCGCAGACCTCGCAAGGATCCCTGGTGATCGGCAAGGTTCCACCGGCAAGCCAAGTGAGCTACGCCGGCCGCGACCTGCGCGTCACGACGTATGGCACGGTGGTATTTGGTGTTGCGCGGGATGAACAGGGACCGCTCGAGATCGCGGTGCGGATGGCGAACAGCCGCAGCGAAACCGTACGCATCGAGGTTGTTGCCCGCCAATGGCCGGTGGAAAATGTCGACGGCGTGCCACCGAAGACAGTGGATCCACCACCGGAGATTGCTGCACGCATCGCCCGCGAACAAGCGGCGGTGGCTGCGGTACGCCAGCGCGATGATGCGCGCACGGACTTCACCGAGCGTTTCATCCGTCCGGTCGAAGGCCGCATCAGCGGACGCTTTGGCCGCGCGCGCATCTACAACGGCAAACCCGGCGCGCCGCATTCCGGCATGGACATCGCGGCCGCAACGGGAACACTGGTCAGGGCGCCGGCCAGCGGCATCGTCAGCTTTGCGGATACGGACCTGTACCTGACCGGAGGAACCCTGGTGATCGACCATGGCCATGGCGTCAGCAGCACCTTTCTCCATCTCTCACGCATCGATGTCGCCGTCACCGATGTCGTCAGGCAAGGCCAGGCCATTGCCGCCGTCGGTGCCAGCGGACGCGCCACTGGCCCGCACCTGCACTGGGGCATGAACTGGTTCGATGTGCGCATCGACCCGCAACTCGTCCTCGGCCAACCCTGAGGCTGTCAGGACAGGTGCTTCGGCTTCCTGTCGAGGAAGGGTCGTTCGATGAAGCGATACGAGATGTTTGCGATCAGCACGCTGGCTGGAAGCACCAGTCCGAGCAGCGCCCAGAATCGCGCCACCGGCGACCACGTTTGCGGCAGCAGTGGAAGCAGCGCCAAGACCACCGGCATGTGCCACAGGTAGACACCGAAGCTGATGTCGCCGAGGTGACGCATGGGTCGGTTGGCCAGCATCGCCATGGCCGATGGTGCAGCCCACGCACAAGCCAAGAGCACCGGCACCAGGCTGATCGAGAACAGCGCGTGCCAGATGAACAGGAGTGGATGCCCACCCCAGTAGGCATCACCCACGAACAGCAGCGTCGCGCATGTCAGTATGAGTCCCACAAGGCCGGCGCAAAGCCAGAGTCCAGGCCGCAGTGGACGCCAGCCACGCAATCCGGCAGCAACAAACGCGGCACCGGCCAGCATGCCGATGACGAACTGGTCGATGCGGCCCGGCAAGCGTTCAATGACGATCACCAGGGTTGAAACCGGTTCGCCGTTGTATGCAGTGAAGGCAAAGTATCGATAAGCGATACTTGTTGCCAATGCACCAATCAGCAGCCAGGTCCAGCGCCGCCGGTCCAGCAGGGGCGCGAGGAACGGCAGCATCAGGTAGAACGCAAACTCGATAGGCAGGGTGAACCACACGCCCAGCATGGGTGCCACCCAGGTCCAGCCCAGGTAAAACCACATGAAAAGATGCGCCACCAACTCGCTGAGACCCGGCATGCGCCCGATTCCGAATGCGGCAAAGGCGAGCAATACCGCCAACTGGAACAGATACGCCGGATAGATGCGCAGCGCGCGTCGCATCAGGTATCGACCGCTGTCCGGGCGTCGTGCGCCGCTGTAGCGCCATCGCGCGTAGGGCAGCACCAAAAGGAACGCAGAGAGGCAAAAGAACAGATCGACACCCGCCCAGCCCAGGGAAAGGAATGCACTGCCACGCAGGACATCCACACCCGGCATGCGCAGTGCCGGTGCGCCCGACATGGCCCAAACGTGATACAGCAGCACCCATAGCGCGGCGAAGCCACGCAAGCCCGTCAAGGCCGGCAACTCCGCGCAAGGATCAAGCTTGCCGATTTCAGGCTGCGAGTTCATTCGCCCGGGCGTTCCAGGGCCACCAGCGAAGACGCAAGATCGGGACCGACGTAGCAATGCGGACCGCAGGCAAGCAAACCCGCCTCAGCAAAGCAATCGCGATACCAGCGCGGACTGCGCTTCAGGAATCCGTGCACATCGCCCTGCACGGCATCCTGCGAGGTGAACAATTCGATGAAGGCGACACCTGCCAACAGTTCGGAAAAACCCGAAAGCCCAAGGCGCAGCTCGGACGCCGGAAGATAGTGCACCACATCCGAGCAGACGATCAGGTCGAAGCGATGGTTGAAGCGCAGTTCAGCCAGATCAGAGAACCTGGCCAGGCGCAGGTTGCGTGAGCGGCCAAAGCGGTTCACCGCGTATTCGCTGGAATCAAGGCCGAGGTAGTGGATTCCGGGCCGACAGGCAAGCAAGGGTTCACGCCAGGTGCCTTCACCGCAACCGATGTCCAGCACGTTGCGAATGCTTCTGCCGAGGAAGTATTCGGCCAACGCCACGATCATCGCGACCTTGCGCCGGAGTTCCGCCTCCGACTTCACCCGATGGCGCGGATTGCGGTACCAGCGATCGAAATACGCGCGGTCATATTCTTTTGCTTTCATGCGCAGGCTCGTGCAAACCCCGCGCATGGTACAGAGGCGGGCTCGAATGGCGAAGCGCCGCGGGCGCGCAGCCGTTTGCTGAGCCGGCAATTCCCGAGGTTTTCGTGGCCGATGCCGCGCTTGTGCACTTGCACAAGAGGTCCGGAGGATCAAAGATAGGGGATTCGCCTTGCCGGAACGGCCAAAATCCATGCTCTATCACCTGCATGAACTCAATCGCTCGCTGATCAACCCTCTGGTTGGCTGGTCCGGTGCTGCAGCGCACCTTTTGACCGCGAAGGAGAATTGGCTCTCCCATTTCCCCGGTGTGCAGCGCCTGGCCGCCGGATACGAGCTGGCCTATCGCCTCGGCAAGGATTACGAGAAACCGCCGTTCGCCATCGAATCGGTCATTGCCCACGGCCACGAGACGCCGATCTCCGAGCGCGTTTCCATCGCCAAGCCGTTCTGCAACCTGATCCGCTTCAAACGCTTCAGCGACGATTGCGCGAACCTTGCCGAACTCAAGCAGGATCCGGTCGTGCTCGTGGTGGCTCCCCTGTCGGGCCATCACTCCACTTTGCTGCGCGACACGGTCACGTCGCTTTTGCAGGACCACAAGGTGTATCTCACCGACTGGGTCGATGCACGCATGGTGCCGCTCGATCAGGGTGATTTCGACCTCGACACCTATGTGGCCTACATCCAGGAGTTCATCCGCCACATCGGTGCCGAACGCCTGCACGTGATCTCGGTGTGCCAGCCGACGGTTCCGGTGCTGGCAGCCATTTCCCTGCTCGCCTCCGCAGGCGAGAAGACACCGGTGACCATGACCATGATGGGCGGCCCCATCGATCCGCGCCGCAGTCCGACCAAGGTCAACGACCTCGCTACGACGCAACCCTTGTCATGGTTTGAAAGCAACGTCATCCACACCGTGCCATCCAACTACCCAGGCAGCGGACGCCGCGTGTACCCGGGCTTCCTGCAGCACGCCGGATTCGTTGCCATGAACCCCAGCCGGCACATGACCTCGCATTGGGATTTCTACGAGGATCTGCGCAAGGGCGATCTGGAAGATGCCGAGGCGCATCGCAAGTTCTACGACGAATACAACGCGGTGCTGGACATGCCGGCTCCGTTCTACCTCGATACCATCAGCACAATCTTCCAGAAACACCTGTTGCCGCGTGGACTGTGGGACGTTGCCGGACAGCGGGTGAAACCCGGAGACATCCGCAGCACGGCGCTGCTGACCATTGAAGGCGAGCTCGACGACATTTCCGGCATCGGCCAGACCGAGGCCGCACACGAGCTATGCAGCGGAATTCCCGCCTCACGCAAGCGCAACCTGCTGGTCAAGGGCGCAGGTCACTACGGAATCTTCAGCGGCCGCCGCTGGCGCGAGAAGATTTATCCGCAGCTTCGCGATTTCATTGCCGCCCACGCCACCGGCGCGGCCCCGAAAGCGCGCAAGGCCGCCGCGCGCTAGGGAAGCTCTGAACAAGTATTGTCGCGAGCAAGCTCGCTCCCACCATTGCTTGATTTTGTGGGAGCGAGCTTGTTCGCGACGAATGAGTTCCGTACTTGTTCAGAGTTTCCCTGGGGAAACTCTGATCAACCACAATTTTCGTCACCCCGGCATGTGCCGGGGTCCACTTTGACCTTGATTCCATCGGAACAAGATCAAGATGGATTCCGGCTTGACCAGCCATTCGGCTGTTGTAAAGCGCCTCGCGGGAATGACGGCAAGAGCAATGCGGGTTGCGTTTCTGCAGCGCTCCAATCGTCAGTCGAGCTTGACCAGCAGGTGCTTCGCCAGCTGACCGTGCAGGTAGCCAATGCCACGCACCACATGCAGCAGGATGAAGAGCAGCAGCACGCCAGCGACGAACACCAGTGGCGACATCCACGGCGATAGCTCCAGCACGTTCGATTCCAGATGCAGCCTGATGCCACCCGGCACGCCCATCAGGTGCAGGAAAGGTGCCGCCATCAGCCCCATCGACAGTGCCGTGCCAACGGCGACAATCGTGAAGTAGGCGATACCCAGCGGCATCATCAGCACCATGTAGAACAGGGTGCTCCAGCTGCGCGGATCGGTGAACATCCTGCCGATGCGCTGCCAGATCGACAGTTCGCGATCCACGTACAAGGGGCGGCGCGGCATGCGCACGCCCAGCATGGCTTCGACGATCTTGCCTTCGACGAACGACAAAGCGCGCACGGTGGCAAAGAACAGCACGATGAATGGAATGCCGATGATCAGGATGGCGAAGCCTGCCGACAGGCCCAAGCCGGTCACCACCCAGGTGAAGTAGAAGATTCCGGTTGCCAGCGACAACACCATGTAGAACAGCGCGGCATAGGCGCGCGGATCGACCGCCACGCCAAAGAACCTGGCCAGCAACGACTTTCGTGCTGGCGCCAGCGCACGCCGTGGACGCAGGGCCAGTTCCACTTCGCCTTCCCGGACACGATAGATCTCGGCCACTTCATCCGGAGCGCCGTAGCTGGTCGCGACCTTGGCCAGCATCTCGGCCTCGCTGAGCCCGGGGTGTTCGGCGAGTTCGGCACGCAAGTGCTCCTCGGCGTCGTACAAGGCATCCTGGACCATGGCCGGATCGGCGCCGCGCAATTCCATGCGCAACTGGTCGAGGTATTCACGGATGGACTTCGGAACCGGGTGATTCATGGGGTGCCCCCTTCGACCGTGTTGGCCTTGATGACGTCGTCGATGAAATCGCGTGTCGTGTTCCAGCTTGAGATCCACTGCTCAAGCACCTGCCGACCCAGCGACGTGATGCGGTAGTAGCGGCGCGGCGGACCGGCCACCGATGGCTCGACCTCGCTTTCCAGCAAGCCCGCTGCACTGAGGTTGCGCAGCACCGGATACAGCGCGCTTTGCTTGCCGGCGAGAACGCCATCGCCGCCTTCGGAGAGGCGCTTGGCAATCCGGTAGCCGTACATCGGCTCGCCGGCACCGGCCAACACGGCCAGCAGAACCAGCGAGACCGAGCCGGCCGACAGTTCCTTCTGGAATTTCTTCAGGTGAAGCTCTTGATCAGTCATGGCATCTGCCATCAATCAAACCATAGCGTTGAGTGGATACTATTGTTTAGTTGATGCTAGTGCATATACCGAAAGTCATGCATGCCTGCTGACCACGCGATCCATCTTGAACGGGTAGTCTTTGCCCTTCCCGTTTGACTGGAACCCTCCATGACGCCTCAAGGCAAAGCCCCGCATCCACGATTCCTTGCCGACACACGAATCCGAATCCTTGCCTGCCTGCTCACCGCAGGCGGCGTGCCAAGTGCCAGCCTCGTGGCCCAGGCTGCGCAAGAGCCGGCCCGAAAACCCACCATGCAACAGGTGCTGGATGCCTCGAAACCATCCGACTGGCGCATGCCCGACCCGGAAAACACCCTGTACATGGAATTGCCGGGTGGTCGCGTGGTGATTGAACTGGCGACACAGTTCGCGCCCTTGCATGCGGAAAACATCCGCACCCTGGTGCGCCAGAAATACTTCGATGGGCTGGCCGTGCTGCGCGTGGTGGACAACTTCGTCACCCAGTGGGGTGATCCAGAGTCCGAAGACCCGAAAAAGATACGTTCGCTGGGCAAGGCCAAGTCGACCCTGGCGCCCGAGTTCAGCCGACCCGCCAAGGGACTCGACTTCACCCGCCTGACCGATGGCGATGTGTACGCGCCGGAGGTGGGTTTTTCCAACGGCTTTCCCGCTGCGCGCGATCCGAAAAAAGGCATCGCCTGGCTGACCCACTGCTACGGCATGGTGGGCGCTGGCCGCGGCAACGAAGCGGATTCCGGTAGCGGCGCGGAACTGTACGTCGTGATCGGCCACGCGCCGCGCCAACTGGACCTCAACATCGCAACCGTCGGGCGGGTGATCCAGGGCATGGAACTGCTCGCTTCCCTGCCGCGTGGTGGCGGAGCTGCCGGGTTCTATGAGAAAGCCGAACAGCGATTGCCGATCCGCTCCGTGCGCCTTGCCGCGGATGTGCCACTGGCCGAGCGCAGCCATCTGGAATTGCTGCGCACCGATACACCCACCTTCACCGCGCTCGTCGAATCGCGACGCAACCGCAGCGATGACTGGTATCTGGCACCTGCAGGCAAGATCGAGCTGTGCAACGTCCCGCTACCGGTTCGCGAGCGCAAGGCACCGGAAGAGACTGCGAAAAAACCGCAAACCTGACCGTCGCGGGTGTTGGTTCGGCCCGCAGATTTTCGCACCCGTAGAGCGTCCACAGCCGAGCAAGCTCGGCTCTACCAAAGCAGCACGGTCTCGTAGAGCGGAGCTTGCTCCGCTTGCCTCATGCATCCGCTCATTGCATCGCCCGACAGGGCAGCCGAGCAAGCTCGGCTCTACC
>Ga0116176_10000156_pt1 | contig 56510 bp, 52 predicted proteins | sample AD_STIC08_MetaG_FD_89803 | JGI IMG/M metagenome (GOLD analysis project Ga0116176, IMG submission 89803) | Active sludge microbial communities of municipal wastewater-treating anaerobic digesters from USA - AD_STIC08_MetaG | ecosystem: Engineered > Bioreactor > Anaerobic > Digestate | place: USA...
TTCTTGCTCAATTTCTTGGCTGGTCTTTTTATTCACCAATTTAACACTGACTCTGAGCGGCGCCTCATAAGTGATATTCTTCTCCCGACTGGTTACCTCGTCGAATTTCGGTTCATCCAAAAAAAATTCGCCAAAAGACAACTCTAAATCGCGACCGATAAAATCGACAATCGGCGAAATTTCTTCAAACAACTCTTTTAATCCCTCTTGCCAAAACCACTGATAAGCTTTTTTCTGTAATTCAATTAAATCCGGCAAATCCACCATCTGACCGATATTAGAGAAGCTTTTGCGGTCTCCAAAATTAACTAAATTGTTTTTTTTATTGTTTTGAGACATAAAAAACTCTCACCTCTCCTTTATTTCTCGCTTATTTCAGGCTCGGCGAGAAAACAGAGATGAGTTTTATTTAATAAAATTAATTGTGGTTTTTTTGGACACTGGATACTTAAAGGCTAATTTATAATGCCTCTACCCCTGATTATGACTTAGGGGGTTAGCCGCAGTTCACAAAATGCTCCAGATTTGTTGGGTTTTTGTAGATAATCTTATATTAACACAAATAATCCAAAAAAGTCAAGAGATAAAAATACATTTAACAGACGAACCTTAGCACAAAAAAATAAAACAATCAAGTCTTGATTGTTTTTTATTTAATTTTAGATAAAAAATAATTTTAAAATTAAAAAAATAAACCATTCTTCCATCAAATAAATAACTTTGACCGGCCCTCAAAACCATAAAATCTAAATATTGATTTAACAACTTATCCACAGATAAACTATTAACCTCCAAAATAATTCCAAAATTTACTTATTTATCTGGTTTTTCTGGGCAAGCCTTGACCTGATTTCCTCCCGAACCACTTGACGCTCGTCCCAAGGTATTTTCTTGCCGCCAGCCACACAAATGGCTTGTTCGCAGCCTTTACCGGTTAATAACACCAGATCGCCGGCCCCGGCCAAATTCAGTGCCTTAATAATCGCCTCCCGCCGTTCCCAAATCTTAAACAAATTTTTATCCAAAGTTTTCCCAACAGCCAAAGCGCCGTCGGCCACCGCGTCAATAATTTCCACCGGGTCATCGTCATAAGGATCTTCATTGGTAACAATAACATAATCCGCCCGATCACCGGCCAAGCGGCCCAACACCGGCCGACGACTTTTATCGCGGCCGCCGCCGCAGGAACCCAATACCTGAATAATTTTTTGATTCGGACCGACCAGCTGATGGTCGCTAATAGTCTGATAAAGCTGACGCAAGCTTTCCGGCTCCGGCGCATAATCAACCATGACTTGAAAGTTCTGCCCCTCCTCAATAAATTCCAAGCGACCGGGAATACCTTCAGTTGCCTTTAACGCTCGCTGACAAACCGCCCAATCAATTCCCTGGGAACGAGCCGCGCTGATTGCCGCCAAACTGTTATAAATATTGAATCGCCCCAAGAGCGGCGCCACAAACCGATTGCCAGCCAGCTCAAAAGAAACACCGTCACTGGTGAATTTTATTTCTTCCGCCCTTAAATCCAAAATACTGTTGCCGAGGCCAAAACTAATTTTTTGGTCAGCGGGAAAAGCCAAGAATTCTTGACTGTATTGGTCATCGCCATTAACAATAATCGTTTTGGTAATTTTCCGACCGTCCAATTGTTTTTTCCGGCTGCGACCGATTTTGGCAAATAACTTCAGCTTGGCTTGTTTATATTGATCAAAACTGCCGTGCGCCTCCAAATGCTCTGGCGTCAAATTAGTAAAAATCGCTACGTCATAATTAATGCCCCAATGCCGATGTTGTTTGATCCCCTCCGACGAAGTTTCAACCACTGCATACTGACAGCCGGCTTTCAGCATTTGCTTGAGTATTTTTTGTAAGGCCAGGCGGCCCAGCATGGTCATTTTCTGGTCGTTGAGCCATTCTCTGTCGGCGATTTTAAACATCGCCGTAGAAGTGGCGCCAACTTTATACCCGGCTGCTTCCAAAATCTTGGCGATCAACCAGACTGTGCTGGATTTGCCATTAGTGCCGGTAACGCCAATCACTATCATTTTTTCCGATGGCCGACCGTAAAGCCAGTTAGCCGCTATCGCCATTACTTGGTGATAGCGATTTAAAGCGCCCGGGGGAATAATTTTTTTTAACCGCGATTTCATTTTTGATAAAAATTATTTTTTTGACCCGGCCAAATACTTCAGAGCTTCTTTGATTTTTTCATCCGACTCCTGGCTCTGACATTTAGCCAAAGCGTCCCGGGCCTGGCTGGCGCCATAACCCAAGCCGACTAGAGCCTCTAAAGCATCGCCGAAATCTTCCGACCAGGTGACCGGACTGTCGCTCGCTAGCGCTCCCAATTTGTCTTTTAAGCCGGTGACAATTTTCTCCGCCGTCTTCGGGCCAATGCCGGAAATCGTATTCAATGCCGCGGCGCTGCCACTCTGAGCCGCCGCCCGCAAATCTTCAATCTTAGCTTTCTGCAGAATACCCAAAGCGCTTTTGGGTCCGACACCGGAAATGGAAATCAGCAGTTCGAAAAAATTCAATTCCGGCGAGGTTTTAAAACCATACAAATCCAACACAGTTTCTGCTACCTGAGTATAAATGTAAAGCTCCAATTCATCGCCGATTTTGATTTCATTTATTAGTTTATCCAACACAAACACTTTATAGCCGACGCCATTAACATCAATCACCACGAAATTATCTTTCTTGGGAATAACGCTCTTGTGTTTAATTTGCCCCCGCAGATAGCTAATCATTAAAAAATAATTGTTAAATTGTTATATTGTCCGCCACCCTGTCTGCCCTGCCTACCGGCAGGCAGGCGGTAGGCGCCGCGACAGATTGTTAAATACCAGCACATTTTGAGTTACAAGTTACGAGTTTAGTTACCGTTTACCGATTACTCATTACTGGTTACTATTTTCTTCCTGATTATACTTCTCTCGCCCACCAACCAGCCAGCCGGAACCTCCAACCTAAAAATTTCCGTTGTTCCGCCATGGGCCGCTTTAACAATTTTCAAATTCTCATCGCGCAGCTCCAATATCTTCATTTTATAACAATTTTCCGGCGTTACCAACTCCAATTGGTCATCGGGCGTTAAAACGTTATGAACTTTAATATAAATAAACTGCTTTTTTGAATTTTTCTCCTGCTTATTGACCCGAACCACTTCGCCGACAAACTGCCAATTACTGGCCACTTTGGCCGTATCAAACTCTTGACGGCCCGACTCTTCAGTGCCCAATAAAAATCCGGTTGTGTATCCGCGATTATCTATTTTCTCCAGCTCCGCCTTAGCTTGGCGAATAACCTTAGGATCATAACCGCTGTCAATCGCCCGACGATAGGCTTTAACCGCGATTGCTAAATAATAAGCGCTCTTAGTCCGACCTTCAATCTTAAAGGAAGTCACGCCGGCGCGCTGTAAATCAGCCAAACATTCAATCAAGCGCAAATCCTTGGAATTCATAATATAAGTACCGTGACTATCAGCCTCTATCGGCAACCGCTGAGCCGGCCTCAGGGGCTCTTCCAAATAAACTCGGTACTGCCAACGGCAGGGCTGAGTGCAGGCTCCCAAATTGGCGCTGCGACTGTTAAACCAAGCTGACAAATAACACCGGCCGGAATAACTCAAACACATCGCTCCGTGAACAAACACCTCCAATTCCATTTTAGGCGCTTGCCGCCGGATATGTTTGATATCGGCCAAGCTGATTTCTCGACCAAGAATAATCCGCGCCACCCCCTGTTGTTGCCAAAATTTTACCGCTTCATAATTCAAGGTATTGGCTTGAGTAGAAAGATAAATCTTAACTCGGGGCATAATTTTTTTTACCAAAGACAATACGCCCGGATCAGACACAATCACCGCGTCCGGAGCAATTTTTTTCAATCGTTTCAAATGAGCCGGCAATGCTTCTATCTGCCGATTATGAGCGAAGATATTAACGGTCACATAAACTTTTTTTTCTCGCTGCTGGGCGAATTTAATACCGGCGGCCAACGATGAGAAATCAAAACCAGTCTGAGCGCGCAAAGAAAAATCGGGCAAGCCGCAATAAACCGCGTCTGCGCCGTAGGCTAAAGCATATTTTAATTTTTCCAAATTGCCGGCCGGCGCTAACAATTCCGGCTTGACCCGCCGACCGAATTTTTTACTCGCTCTTGACATAAATTGATTGATATGACATAATCATTGTTACCACACCCAAATAAGGAGGGAAGCAAAGGATGAAAAAAGGGGTTCTAATTGGGGAGAAACATCGGGAAAAAACCTTGCAAGAAATCTTGCAGAACAGCCCGATGATTCTGGCGGTTATTAAAGACCGCCAAAAACAGGCAGCAACGGAAGAAAAAAACCTTCCGACCAACGGCGGCGATTAGCCGCCTAATCTTGCCTTTCGCTCGAGTGCGGGTTCGCCGGCTCGAGCTTTTTTTATTCCTTAAATTTAACATTGATAGCCGATTTAGACAAGCCACAAAAAATCCCGTTTTGAATATTCAAGACGGGATTTTATCTAATATCGCCTTAAATTTTTTCCAGCTTCAATTTTATTGTTTCGCCATTAACTGCTTCGGCTTCGCCATCATTAATCTGATTGACAATCTCACCGGCAATGGTCAACCGCTTTAGCTCCTCAATCCTTTCCGGAGCAGCCAAAACCTGATTGACCAATGGTCCGCTGCTCTCCCAGCTTATTTTAATCCGGTCACTAATGGTCAGTCCGGCTCGTTTGCGTCGGGCATTTATTGTCCGGACCAATTCTCTCGTCAAGCCTTCAGCCGCCAATTCCGGCGTAATCGCCGTATCCAATTCCACCCCGAGCTCATCAGCTGATAAAAATTCTACCTGTTTGACATTGAGCTCTTCGGCCACTAAAGCGAAAAATTCTTCCGTCAACTTATTGGCTTTTTGATCTTTGATTATCAACTTATTTAAGGGCTGGCGGATTTTGATGTTGGCTTGGGCCCGAGCCGCCAATCCCAGCTCGGCGATTTTGCGCGCCTGCTCCATCTGCCAAAGCAATTTTTTATCAAGCGCCTTCTGCTCCGCCTCCGGCCACTGCTCCAGATGGACTGATTCTTTCTTCCCGCCGACCGCCTGATAAATCCGCTCAGCGATAAACGGGGTAAACGGCGCCATCACTTGGGACAACTGAATCAGGGTGTGCCGGAAAGTGGCTAACGCTTGTCGCTTGTCGGCTTCGTCTGGCGATTTGAACCGATCGCGCGACCGCCGTAGCCACCAGGTGGAAAATTCATCAATAAACTGGGCGATCGGCCGTACCGCTCTAACCAACTCATAGCTATCCATTGCTTCGGTCACTTCTTGAATTAATCCATTTAATTTCGCCACCAACCAGCGGTCCAAAATATTTTCCGGCTTGACCGCTATTGGCTCGCCCGGTTGTTCATATAGCTTGTAAAACTGCAAAATATTACCGGCCAGCATCACCACTTTCTGGAACGCTTCTTTCACTCCGGCTTCGGAAAAATTGAGATTTTCCGCCGCCATTACCGGCGAAGACAATAAATAATAACGCAAAGCATCAGCGCCGTATTTATCCATAATCAATTCCGGCTCCGGATAATTTTTGAGCCGCTTAGCCATTTTTTTGCCATCCTCGGCTAGCACAATGCCATTGGCAATAACATTATCAAAGGCCCGGCTTTGGTTGAGCGCCACTGCCAAGACATGCAAGTAATAAAACCAGGCTCGCGTCTGATCGACGCCCTCGGCGATAAATTCCGCCGGAAAACTTTCCTCAAATTTTTTCTCATTTTCAAAGGGATAATGGAACTGAGCATAAGGCATTGAGCCGGATTCGAACCAGCAATCCAACACATCGGGAATGCGCTTCATGGCCTCGCCGCAGCCGCAAGGCACTGCGATTTTATCAATAAAATGTTTGTGCAAATCTTCAATTTTATCACCGCTGGCCTGTTCCAATTCCGCCACCGAGCCAAACACTTTCTGCTCGCCGCAGGAACTGCACACCCAAATCGGCATCACCGAGCCCCAAAACCGTTGACGGGAAATCGACCAATCGCGCGCCCCTTCCAGCCAGTTGCCAAATCGCCCATCCTTGATATGGCCGGGCACCCAATTAATCGGCTTGGCTTCTTTGAGCATCTTATCTTTCAGCTCGGTCACTTTGACAAACCAAGACGAAGTGGCGTAATTGAGTAGCGGACTGTCGCAACGCCAGCAATGCGGATAAGCATGGCTGAATTTTTCCGCCTTAAACACCAGTCCTCGCTTGTCCAAAAATTCTACGACTTTCCGGTCGGTGGCCGAAGAATCTTTTTTCGGCTTCACTTCTTCGCCGGCAAAATCAATCACCTCGGATTTAAACTTTCCATCCATTCCGACATGCTGGATAAACGGCAAAGCTTGGGCTAACCCGAGATTCATATCTTCTTCGCCAAACGCCGGCGCAATATGGACTATGCCAGTGCCGTCTTCCACGGTGACAAACTCGGCCGCTACAATCGTATAAAAATTTTCTTTATTTTTTAAATTCTGCTCGAGATAATAATCAAACAACGGCCGATATTTTTTCCCCACCAAATCTTTGACCTTGACCGGCCCAATAATTTCATATTGTTTGCCGGCAAAAATCGCTTCAAGATTTTGTCTAGCCAAAATATATTTTTTTTCTTCTGCTTTCACTTCAACATAATCAATCTTCTCGCCAATCGCCAACGCCACATTGCCAACCAGCGTCCATGGCGTTGTTGTCCAAGCCAAAACAAATCGGCCCGGCTCATCAACCAGCTCAAAGCTGGCGATAACCGACAAATCTTCAATGTCTTTATAGCCTTCGGTCACTTCCGATTGCGATAAGGTCGTCTCGCAACGCGGACAAATATGCATTGACTTATAGCTCTGATAAATCAAACCCTTGTCCCACAACTGCTTGAATACCCACCAAACGGTTTCCATAAAATCCTTGTCCATGGTTTTGTAGTCGTTGTCCATATCCACAAAACGTCCCAATCGCTCCACTACTCGCCGCCATTCCCGGGCGTAAGTCAGCACCTTGCTTCGGCAAGTCTCATTAAATTCGTCCACGCCAATTTCTTCTTCAATTTGTTTCTTGTTTTTTATTTTCAATTCTTCTTCAACAATATTTTCAATCGGCAGTCCGTGGCAATCCCAGCCCCACCGTCGCTCCACAAATCGCCCCTTCATTGTCTGATATCTGGGCACCGCGTCCTTCATCAAGCTGGCGACAATGTGGCCGTAATGAGGCGTGCCAGTGGCAAACGGCGGCCCGTCATAAAAACTATAGCGCTTGCCGTCCTTGGTCGCTGCCAGTGTTTTCTCAAAAATTTTATTGTCTTGCCAAAATTTTTGTACTTTTTTCTCCTCCTCCACTAAAGGATTTAATTTTTGTTCCACCATATTGTTTTGCTTATTGTTTTGATTATAAATATAAAATAAAAAACCGACATGCCACCAAGAGCCCTCGCGGGCGGTACCATCTCGGAATTATACTTATTCAACAGCTGTTACGGGCCAACCCGGCCGAGTCTACTTTTTATAAAAATAAATTTCTTTCGGCAGCTTTCCCGCTGATAACGGGATCAGGCGCTGTTATGATTGTTATTAATAACCACGCTACTGTAATTATTATTAATTACTATACAAAAAATTACTATTGGCGTCAAATTATCCTCAAATCAAATAAAAAAAGATGTCCCCCACGGACACCTTTATCAAACCGCTCTATTCTTCCCAACTAATCGCCTGAACCGGACAAGCGCTGATCGCCTCGTCTATTTTTTCCTGCTGGGCCTGGTAATCGGCCGCCAACACTTGCGTTTTGCCACTATCCACCTTAAAGACTTCCGGACAAATGGCTTCACAACTGCCGCAACTGATGCAGCTGTCGCTGACTACTGGCTTCATAATTATATCTTTATTATTTAGCGTTTAACAATTCTATCACCTTGGCCAATAATTTTGAAGGCGTATAATCGGATTTGACCAAATAACCATCGGCGCCCAGCCGCTTAGCCAGGGCGACTTCATTTTTCTGAGTTAAATTGCTCCAGACATAAATCGACACCTGCTTATACTTGGGGTCCTGCTTAATTTCTTTCAGCGTCTGATAACCGTCCACTTCCGGCATCAATAAATCCAACAACACCAAATCCGGATTAATCCGCCGAATTTTTTCAATCGCTTCGGCGCCGTCTCGAGCCACATCCACCTTAAGACCGGCATGATCCATCATCATGCTGTAAATCGAGGCCAATTCCGGCTCGTCCTCGACAATTAAGATTTTTTTGCCTTCAATACCCATATCTTTATTATAGATATTTAACCATGATTATTCAAGCTTATAACATATACTATTAATTAAACGGCATAAATTGTTATATTGTCCGCCTAGGGCGGTTTATTTCTAATTTTCAATTTAAAATTTACAATGAATTTACAATGATTAAATTTTCAAATCCCCTTAATTCCAAGTTACGGATTACGAGTTACGAGTTCCGTTACTATTTCCCCTCTCCTTTAGAAGGAGGGGGCGGGGGGAGGTTATTTTTAAACCCCCTCCTAACCTCCCCCTTCGTAAGGGGGAGGAATTCATATATTAAAAAACAATTCCTCATTTCCATTTTCTATTTTACATCTCCTCCATTGTCTCCAGACCCAAAATTTCCAAGCCGTTGGTAATCACTTGCTTGACCGCTTTAATTAAGGCCAGTCTGGCTTTTTGAGTGCCAAGCGGCGAATGCAAAATCGGCACGCTCTGATAAAAAGTGGAAAACAGCTTGGCCAACTCAAACAAATATCTGGCGATATTGCTCGGCTGATAGATCTCTGCCGATTCTTTTACTATTTCCGGATATTCGGCCAGCTTCAAAATCAACTCGCGCTCCACTTCCCCGGTCAACTTGGCCCAATCAGTTTCGCCACCCAATCCCGGTTTGACTTTCTTTAAAACGCTGTTAATCCGGCTCACTGTATATTGGAGATAGGGTCCGGAAAAGCCGTCAAAGCTCAACGCTTCATCAACATCAAACACAATCACGCTATCATTACCGACTTTGAGCATATTAAATTTAATGGCCGCCAAAGCGATTTTTCGGCCGGTCTCCTGAATTTTTTTATTATCCCAGTTCCGATGGCGTTTTTCAGTCTCGGCCGCCGCCCGCTCTAAAATCTGATGATAAAAATCTTCAAAAACAATGATATTACCCTTTCTGGAAGACATCGCCCCGTCTTTTAAAGTAACAAAATCATAAGGGATATGAACCATCGTCTTATCAAAACCCATCAGCTCCATCGTCTTGAAATACTGCTGAAAATAAAAGCTCTGCCTATTATCAACCACCACAAAACTTTTATCAATTTTATATTTTTTGAATTTCAATTCAGCTAGTGCCAGCTCTTTGGTGGAATATAGCGACGAACCGTCTGATTTGAGTAATAAAAAATTTTTCAATTTATATTTTTCCAGATTGATAATCACCGCCCCGTCCGATTTCTCGGCTAGGCCTTTGTCCAACAACGCTTGGACGATTTTTTTTCCCGGCTTCTCTACTTCGCTTTCATAAAAGATATGATCAAATTTGCAATCCAAAATTTTATGAATCTGGGCAAACTCATCCAGGCTCCATTGTCTGGTCTTTTTCCATAGCGCCAGCCATTTTTTATCGCCGTTCTCCAATTTCTGCTGGATTTCATCCACTTCTTTTTTAAAATCAGGGTTGGCCTCCACCTTCTGCGACGCTTCCGTATATATTTTTCCCAAATATTTGCCTTTATTCTCCGGCAATTTATCATGCTGATGAAACTTTTCCAGCGCCCACAAGCATTTGGCGACATGCGCCCCAATATCTCCCATGTAGCTAACTGGCACCACTTTATGGCCAACTGTTCTAAACAGTCTTACCAGGGCGCTACCCAATAGCGCGTTTCGGGCATGACCGATATGAAATTCCTTATGTGTGTTGGGCTGGGAATATTCCAACATTATTTTTTCTTTGGTTGGTTTTCTGGACCCGTATTTTTCCTTGTCTTTAGCGATTTCCATAAGCACCTTTTTGCCAAACACCGCCGGATTGACAAAAAAATTCAAATACGGCCCGATATTCTGGACTGATTTGATATTGCCGGACGGATGAATCTTGCTATGCAAATCATCAGCGATTTGATTGGGTGACCGTCGTAATAATTTAGCCAAATAAAAGCAAGCCACAGCAAAATCACCCATTTCCGCATCCGGCGGGACCTCAATCTCCAACTTTTTTCTGTCCACCTCCTGACCGACCGCGCCGATAACGATATTAATAATCTCCTCTTTAATCTTTTCAATGCTATATTTCATATACGATTATTTTAGCGGAAAAAGGCAAATTGGGCAATAAACAATCAAAAGGACGCTTACCAAAAAACAACCGAAAACAAAAAAGTCTCCATCCAATGATAAATCAAGACGAAGACTCCAATCTGCCCTTGGCGGGCAATAATTCAAATTAAAAAATTGTTTCTATCCCTAATATATAATTATATCATATTTTGTAGTTTTTGTCAATATTGGCAAAAACACCTCATTATTATATAATAACACTAACGATTGAGGCGGCTACCAACCGCCTGTCCCCTCTAGTACATGAGCGGGGACGGCAACTCCGTAAAGATTGCCCCAAGTTGATCAAATTGAGCGTCCCGTCCCGAATATTTAGGGCCGGGAAACCCGGGTGGAACCGCGGGAGACAAAACTCTCGTCCCGAAGACATATTTTTTGATGAATGTGTCACTTCGGGAGGAGAGTTTTTTGATAAATCATAAATAGATAAATCTCAAATCCAAAATCATAAAAAACAAATAAATTTTAAATCTCAAATTACAAAACAATCATAAAAAGTTATTTGATATTTATTATTTATAATTTATTTGGAGCTTGTAATTTTGAATTTGTAATTTCATATTTTAAAAACCAACATCAATTAATACAACCCATATGAAAAAACACGAAAACATTTCCCTAGACCTTATCCGCCACTCCACTTCCCACCTGTTGGCCTGGGCGGTCAAGAAGCTTTTTCCCGAAGCCAAGCTGGCTATCGGCCCGACTATAGAAAACGGCTTTTACTATGACTTTGACCTTGGCGACAAAACATTTTCTCCGGAAGACCTCAAAACCATTGAGAGCAAGATGAAAGAATTGTTAAAAACCAAAGCCGAATTTTCCCAGACCGAATTAAACATCAAAGACGCTCTGGCAAAAACCGAAAACGAGCCATATAAACAAGAGCTGATAAAAGACTTGGAAAAAGAAGGCGAGAAAAAAGTCTCGTTCTATGCTTTCGGCGATTTTGAAGACCTCTGCCGCGGTCCGCATGTCAAATCCGCCAAAGAGCTCGGCCATTTCAAACTGCTAAAAATCGCCGGCGCTTATTGGCGGGGTGATTCCAACAACAAAATGCTCCAACGGATTTACGGCACCGCCTTTGCCACTAAGGAAGAGCTGGCGCAATACTTAAATATGTTGGCCGAAGCGGAAAAGCGCGACCACAAAAAACTTGGCCGCGAATTGGACCTGTTTTCTTTCCGTGATGAAGGGCCAGGCTTTCCATTTTTTCATAATAAAGGCACCATCATTTGGAACGAGCTGGTCAGTTTTATGCGCGAAGAGATGAAAAAAAGAAATTACGAAGAAAACAAGACGCCAATTATTTTGAATAAATCGCTCTGGCTTCAATCCGGACACTGGGACCACTACCAAAATAATATGTATTTCACGCAGATTGACGATCAAGATTTTGCCGTCAAACCGATGAATTGCCCGGGCAATCTGCTGGTCTACAAAGCCAAGAAACACTCTTACCGCGATTTGCCTATCCGAGCCGGCGAATTCGGCTTGGTCCATCGCCACGAATTGTCCGGGGTGCTCAACGGCCTCTTTCGCGTCCGTTCGTTCACTCAAGATGACGCTCATGTGTTTTGCGCCGAAGATCAATTGGCAGATGAAATAAAAGACCTGATCGATTTCATCGGCTTTATCTATCAAACTTTCGGCTTTACTTACAAGGTGGAACTTAGCACCAAGCCGGAAAAGGCCCTGGGTGATAAAAAAATTTGGGATAAGGCGGAAAAAATCTTAACCAAAGTTCTTCAGGCTGAAAAAATTGATTTCAAAATCAACCCCGGCGACGGCGCTTTTTACGGACCGAAAATTGATTTCCACCTGACCGACAGCATCGGTCGAAGCTGGCAATGCGGCACTATTCAGCTAGATTTTTCCATGCCGGAAAAATTTGACCTGACTTACACCGATGCCGACGGCAAAGAGAAGCGGCCGGTAATGTTGCATCGCGCCATTTACGGTTCGGTGGAAAGATTTTTGGGTATGCTAGTAGAGCACTATGCCGGCGCTTTCCCCACTTGGCTGTCGCCGATGCAGGCTGTCATCATTCCCGTCTCGGAAAAATTCAGTGATTGGGGTGAGAAAGTCCTGACCGAATTAAAAAGCCACGGCTTGCGGGCCGAACTTGACGCTAGCGACGAGTCGCTGGGTAAACGCATCAGGAATGCCGAAAAACAAAAAATGCCGTACATCTTGGTCGTCGGCGAAAAGGAAAAAAATGATAAAACAGTGGCGGTGCGAAAACGCGGCGAAGGCGACCTCGGAGCGGAGAAATTGGACAAATTCATCACCCGAATCAAAAAAGAAATCGAAGAAAAAAATAAAATCAGTTTATATTCATAAAATAAAAATCCGTTTAAAAAATTTAAGCGGATTTTTATTTATTTTTTAAAAAATGATTGCCGTCTTTTATTTATTTCATCTAATTCCACTTTAAGCGGCTTTAATCCAGCCTCTTTCCTTAATTTGTCAACTAAACGTAAACTCTTAAGTGGTCTTGGGACGAGCCTCTTGGCGCCGGCGTCCAACTGAAATTGTGTTCCGTAAATTTGCTTCTGTCCACCATTTACCAGCACCCGATCCGTCAAGTAGGCTTTGTCCTTGGGGCTAAAATCGCAAAATTCTAAGCACTTTTTCTGTAGGTTAATATCCGAATCCTGATGAATGATTAAAACGGAGAAATAGAACATGCCGCGCTGGCCAATCATTTTTTGCGTCGGGTATCCATGTTCATTAATTATTTTTGTAATTTTATGATTATTGACGCCATCTAGAATATAAACCAAAAAATTTAATAAGCCCCAATTGAGCTTGCTGCCGATAAATTTTTAAGTTAGATCGGCATTGGACACTTGAAATCTCAAATCCTGATCAACCAAAAACATTTCTTTGATTTGATTTTTTATATTGTTATCCATTGTATTACGTTCTAATCCAATAAACTATTATTTTATATCAATAAAATTAAGTTGACCGCCCTCAAATAAACCTAATAAATTTCTAAAGTGACTAAAACTTATCCTATCCTCATTCATTTTTTTATTATAATCAGCGACGAAAGCAACATCCGCGTCATTTTCGGATTCGCCTAATTTTCTTAAAAATTTTTTCTGCGCTTTTATCGCCGCCGATTCCAGCCGACTCAAAGGCAAAATATATTTCCCTTTCTTAAATTGAGTGGCATGATAGGCCTCATGAATAATCAACGAAGCCAGCCAATTAACATCGTTCTTCAAAATCACCGACTTATTGGCAAACCAAATTTTTTCCGGCATAAAAAACTCATTGGTAAAACCGAAACGGTTGGTCACAAAAATGATTTTCAATCTTTTGGGCAACTTCTTGTATTCCATTTTATCTACCCTTTTGATTAATTCCACCGCCGCAATCACCAGATGAACAATTTGTTTATCCGGAGCAATAATAGTCAAAAAATCTTTTTTTTGCCGATAAAATTTTTTTCTCATAAGGCAAATAAAATAAGGTTGTGTTACTCTTAGTATACAACACAACCTCGGGGGGAGTAAATCGGCCATCACTTGGGCCGTGGCATCGGCGGCGATGGCGGACGCGGAGTCGGTCTCGGCCGATTAGGGCCGCGCGGTCCCGGCGGATGCGGTCCCGGCTTATCCGGCATTTTCAACACCTCCTTTCAATACAGAAATTACATTAATTGGATTATACTCGTTTGAATAATAATGTGTCAATAGTTCCGTTTTATCGGCTCTTCACTCTCCTCGCCTTTGACTTATCCGCCATCGGCAGAGAAAAGGAAAACTTGGCGCCCTTGTTCTTGCCCGGACTTTCCGCCCAAATCCGGCCCCCCATGCTCTCCACTAGTAATCGCGCGTAATATATGCCCAAACCCGTGCCCTCGGTGTGAACTTGCATCATGCCCTTGCCCCGGACGAATTTGTTGAATAGTCTAGGCAAATCATCCGGCTCAATGCCGATACCTGTATCCTGACAAGCAAAAACGATTGACTGGCTCTCCTGATGGAGATTGACCATAATCTCGCCCTCGTTGGTGTATTAAATAAAATAGGTGCCAAATCGAAAGATTTGGCACCGTACTGAATAATTAGCAATCGCGACCAGCACAGTCACACTGGCCGCATACACAATCGCACTGCGTACAAACACAGTCACATTGGCTTCCGCTCCCCTCACAATCTCCAGTAAAAACTGCTCCATTTGTTCCTACTGGAACTAACGGTGAAAAATTTCCAGAGCCACTCAATCTTCTCAACCATACGAAAAGCTTCATTGTCTTATCTCCTATTTTTTACCAGAAATCAACCATCTCCAATAGAAATCAACAAAAGCGTTATGTGCCTCCTTTCCCCATAAGATTCTCTATATCGACCTGACGACATATCACATCATCGACGTTATATAAAGACCAACGCACTAAACATCCTGAGCCACATTGATTCCAACTGGGACAATGTTCACACTTTTTTGATCTGAAACAGTTTGACTCTCTCCTTATATTACTAAGATAATCAGAAAACCAGAACATTTCAAAAGACCTCCCATTAGAAAAAATGTCATTAAACTGCTCTGGCTCACTAATTTTGAAATCCAAAAGATGGTTGCATAAAGCCAGTGATCCATCGGGACAAATAACTATGCCACTACCATGGAGTAATTGGCACCCTGATATGATTGAGGCATTACTTAATATAAATCTCCAATCATCATCAGAGAATATGCAGTATGGCATCGTAAACAGGAAGACCGGCTTTATTCCCGCTTCACTGCTTTTTCTAACAACCTCCAAAATATGCCAGCGGAACTCAATGGCTGAAGGAACAAAGGTGGATTCTACTTTTTCTGCCGAAACCGAGGGAGCAGATAAGTTAAATCCAATTTTCCTTATCCCTTGAGAGTTAAGAAAATCCATTATTTCATCAACCCTACCAAGAGTAAAATTACTCAAGGTTATATTAAAATCATGATTAACTGAAGCGACCCTAAGGTTCCTTATGGCATCTTTTAACTCTCCAAAGCCAACTGATGAACCAGTGAAATTACTATATGTCTGTTCAGACCATCCATGGACTGATATTGTTACTTGGTCAATGCCTTTTTCCTTAATCGCCATTACCATATCCATGTCTGATAATTTTCTTCCATTGGTTACCATAGACAACTTCAAACCAAGAATCTTGATCGTATTTATGATCTCAGATAACTCGGGGTGAAGTGTTGGCTCACCACCAATTAATATAACTTTATTTAGGTCAATTTTATTTAATAGCCCTAATGCCTTAAAAACAATTTCGTGGCCCATAAAAGCCTTGCCGCTTGCCTTATTGCATTTCTCATAGCACCAAACACATCTATTATTACATTGCTCAGTCAACGATAGCCATGCCACTTTTGGAAACGAATATCTTTCTCTCATTTTTTCTACCTCCATGCCACTAGCCGTTGTGATTAAATCGGAAACTCTTGTTTTAATGTGCCACCTGTCTCGCTATTACTCTAATAAAACTGTTCTAATATGTCAAATTACTCAATATTTTTTACAATACTATCAACCGCATCTTCATTTTTCCGATGATTTTGATTATATTCTTCCGGTTTTAATAGATGAGCTATCTCATGCAGGATTACGTGCTTCCACCAACCGTTATTATTAATATCAGTTATTCTAAGAAAAATAGCCTTAATTGATTTGTCATATCCGCCACCCGGACCAAAAGGAGTTATGATAATATTATAAATATTCGGCTCTTTAACGCCAATTGCTCTTGCTATTTTTTTTGATAAATGCCGGCCATCTTTTTGCCACCAATTGTTTATTTTTGGTATTACTCTCTGCATCTCATCTTTCCAATCTGACGTAAGATAGTATCTTTTAGCAGCGGATAAATAACTTTCTGCCTTTTTTCTCGCCGGCAATATTGGCTTAAGTCCCCAACGCCTAAAATTACCATTACGATAATTCTTTAACGTCAAAGAAAATTCCCTCTTTATTCCCTCCCAAGAGATAATAATTTTTATTTTAGACATAAAATAATACCCAAATAAAAGCATACCAATTATCTAACCGGACTTCACTCTCCTCGCCTTTGACTTATCCGCCATCGGCAGGGAAAAGGAAAACTTGGCGCCCTTGTTCTTGCCCGGACTTTCCGCCCAAATCCGGCCGCCCATGCTCTCTACTAGTAATCGCGCGTAATATATGCCCAAACCCGTGCCTTCGGTGTGGACTTGCATCATGTCCTTGCCCCGGACGAATTTGTTGAATAGTCTAGGCAAATCATCCGGCTCAATGCCGATACCCGTATCCTGACAAGCAAAGACGATTGACTGGCTCTCCTGATGGAGATTAATCATAATCTCGCCCTCGTTGGTGTATTTGAGAGAATTGTCTATGATATTAGAAACCACTTCTTTAATCTTGCTGGCATCACCGGCCGCTTTGGGTAGGCGCGGCTCCACCTCCATGCTTAATTTCAATTTTTTCTCCTTGGCCTTAATGCCAAAATCCTCAATAATCGGCTTGACAATTGCCGCCATATCCACCGGCTTGATATCCAAATCCTCCCGGCCGGCTTCAATGCGAGAAATATTGAGCAGGCTCTCCACCAGATTGAGCAGGCGCTCGTTGGCCAAAAAAACTTTTTCCATACTCTCTTTGACCGGCTTGGAAATCTTGCCGAAACTGCCTTCCAAAATCATGGAAGTATAGCCCTTGACCGCCGTGGACGGCGTGCGCAACTGATGGGAGGCGATAGACAAAAATTCCGACTTCACGTCGTCCAGCCGCATCAGCTCCTTATTGGCAAATTTTAAATCACTTGTTGTTTTTTGTAACTTCTTTGTTAGTTGCTCCATTTCCTCACGCCTCTTAACTTCACCATAGACAGAACGAATTAATAATAGAGCCACTACAACGGAAACCATGAATAGAAAAATCCTAACCAAAAAAATCGTTAAATTCTCCGACTGAATCACCGAGGTTAAATAAGTTAAAACCAATAGGCCGGCAAAAAATTCTGTGGCGATTATTTTTATATTCATGAGATTATATTTGATTATAGAATACGCCACGAAAATAACCATTATAATTGTCGCCGACGGACCTATCCAATTAAAATTTGCTATATTAAAAAATGGAAGGATAACATTAGTAGTAACTCCAATTAAGAAAGATATGCCTGTACCCAAAAACAAATAGAATAATTGCTTTCTGTTCCTCTCTTTCTTGCTACTAATATATTTTTTCAATAAATTAACAAAAGCCCAAATAAAAAAGGTAAACAAAACAAAAGAGTGTATATAATAACCCCACCCAAAACCTAATTTTTTATTCTGTCCGTCTATTGCAATGTCTGAAATAATTGAACGAGGGATGAAAGCTAATATAAAAACGACTAACGGCAATATCACCGATATAGCTCTAAGAATTTTACTGTTTGGAATGCTCCCATAAGGAAAAACGAAAGAAAAATATAAAAAAAAGGCAATGGTGAAATCCACTGCCAAATAAACAAATTGTCCCCAAAAATACGCATGACCCAATCCGACTATCCTAAAAATACTTATGCCGAAAGACCAAAAAGCAACCCCCAAAACAGTTATGGCAAAAAAAACATTTATCCTGTCCTTTGCGTTTTTGAACAGTATTATTAACGCCAGCAAAAAATTCATCAGGGAGATTAACAATGGAATGTAAAAATCCATAACTTATACAAATCTTTTTAAAAATAAACGTAAATTAAATAACGATACATTCCTTAAATGTAAAATTTCGTCTGTTTTAGAAAAGCAAATACCATTTTTAAAGATAGAATCAAAATATCTCTTTGCCTCATCCAAAAAACAATAAACCGCCTTAACCTCCCCATATTCCGGCTGATAATTAAAAAACTCATCCAGCGGGTCGCCATGCTTCTTGGGATTATAGATTAACTTATATTTTTTAATTTCCTGCAAGGGGAAATTAATTGAGTCCAATTTATCTTTGACATATTCTTTCATCCCGCCCAAACAGGCCTTAAAATTATTTTTTTCGGCAAATTCGACCATGGAGTAGAAAAGCCCAAGGAGCACCAAATGTCTCGGAATTTTTATCGAGCAGCCGGCAAGGCTCGCCGACAATCTCCCGACCTCGACGACTTGATTTTTAGGTAAAGATTTAATTTCTTCCGGCAAATCCATTTCAAAATACTCTTTTTCCGAAGGCAGTGGCCGACCGACGATTAAACGAGTGGAACCAATAATCTTATTGTCTATTTTTGCTATAAAATAATAGCACCTACCGCTCTTATCAAAAAAGTCATAATCTCTTTTACTAGAATTGGGATTAATAAAATTCTTTCTGTTATAAACCTCATAACGAAATCTGAACATCTCATCCAGTTCTTCCTTCGTCTCCAGCTGTCCGAAATTTATAATTTTTTTTGTGCCTCCCGGTGCCTTAATCGCTATTTTCTTTATAATTTTCATCTCTTACTTCAACCATTTATTATTTTCACTAATCGCCCCGTCAACGACCCAGCGACTGATTATATTATACCATAAAACCGAAAATACAAAAAAACCAACAAATAATCAAAAATAACTTGACAAAAAATAACAAAATAATAAAATAGTTATAGTCCTTTTAACAAATATAAATCTCTAAAAAAGAGGGGGGTTATTTAAAAGGCTCTTTAAGTGTTAATCGATAATGTCAACAGACTATGGCATAAGGAGAAAAAACATGCCAACAATAGAAGATTTACGTCAAATGGCAACAACGGAAGTCGACATATCAAGTGCTAATGCTCTTGGCATATTTACCTCAAATCGCGACTGCGGTGACAATGACGGTTGCGATGGTGATTGTGGTGGTGATGGATCTGAGGGTTGTTAACCGACGATAAAAACGCTGGGGAGAAAAAATATTTGATCCTCCCCAGCGTCTGCCAAATAGTGAGTTGTGCCATGAGTATCCATAAAACATTCATTACGACGATAAATGACCGATGTATTGTTATTGTTCCATCGCTGGGAAAAATTTTTGAAATTGATAACTCTCTTAAAGGGAGTATCCCAGCTTTTATAGAATCGGGAGATCCTCTTCCGGTTAGCCGATGGGATAATCTTAAAGACTTCCAATTCCTTGGAGTGAACTTCCTTCTTACAAATAGGTGTAATTTGCGTTGTGGCTATTGTTATGAAGATGATAAGCCATGTGCTTCGGAAGCTATTTTTTTGAAAGATGAAATAATTTATGCGGCTATTGACTATGTGGCACAATGTGCATTAGAGGTGGGGGCTCCACGAATTTATGCTAACATGTTCGGTGGCGAACCAACCCTATCATTTAAGTCAATACAAAAAGGAGTTAACAAACTCCGATCTACCGCACAAAAAAATGGCATCATTAGTAGGGCTACGATAACAACAAATGGGGTTATGGATAAAGATAAGGCAATATGGCTTGCCAATAATATGGATGCCATAACTATATCTTTTGATGGACCACCAGAAATCCACAACCTCCATCGCTCAAATAGTTTTGATGCCGTATTCAAAACAGCAAAAACTATTTTTGGAATAGCCACCCAAAAGATTTCATTCCGAGTTACTGTATCTTCAATGAGCGTAACAAAACTGCCGATGATAACTGAATTTTTGGGAAAAAACTTTCCCAAAAGCAGAATATTCATCGAACCCGTTTTTTCAATCGGGGGAGGCATAAATACTAAATATGGAATGCCAGACCATTCGGCGTTTTTTCAAGGATTTCTTGACTCACTGCCAATAGCTGAAAATTATGGATGTAAAATAAAAACATCCATATTGAACATCGGTGCTAAAAGCAAACAATTCTGTGGTGCTCCAGGAAACAATTTTATGATAGCGCCAGACGGAAGGGTTTCTGTATGTAATCGTATGGTAACAAACAGCAACCCCATAGGAGATAAATTTACTTATGGAAAATTCGACGAAAAATTAAAAATATTTGTGTTCGATGCAGAAAAATATAATTGGCTAAAAACACTAAGGCCAAATATAATACCTGCTTGCGAAAATTGTTTTGCAAGCAGTAACTGTCGAGGAGATTGTGTCGCAAACAAAGCAATCGTTGATCCGGTAAGCTTCCCCACCACCCCCAGCTATCGCTGCCAAGAAATCCGGGAGTTTATCGGCAAAATCCTACTCTATATTATAGATCACGGAGGAGAACAGATAGAGTGGAGAGAATAACAGACAAATCCCGCCCAGACAATCAAGTCTTGAGCGGGATTTCTTAATTTAATATCTCTTTAAAAATTTTATTTAAAAACTCTTCATCAATTCGCTTTTTCTTTTGAAAATACTCCTTTATTACTGGGCTGGCCTTTTTTAGAAGCCGCTGACGCAACAACATAATATCCCGATTTTTTTTATTTATATTTTTCAAATCCATCTTTCCCTGATCTGCCGTTTGAAAATCACCAATATATTTTTTGATTAAAAATCCATTTTTCGAAGCAAGAATTCCAGTAATTAACTCCCTGAAAATATTTTTTTTCTGTTCATAATCCGAGGAACATTTTCCTACCTTTTGGGCCACAAAATTCTCCAGCCATTTCTTATAATTTTTGTCCTCGAAGCAAGCATGTATTGTTTCATGAACTAAAAGTGGCCAAACATTTTTCCGAGTAACCTCACTATTTAATTCGCTTATCTCTATTTCAATGGACGATCTGGATACTACCTTTCCACCTTGCATTTGAGGAATCGGGCAAAAAATTAAATAAACATCTAAAAATTTTGGCGTAGGCAAACCATAAAAAAATGCCAATTTTTTAAAAATCAAATCCAAAGATTTCTTATATTTAGAATAGTTTTTACTGATAATATCTTTTTGCTCCCTTAAAACATCCTCATTTTTATTCCAAAATAAAGAAAACGGCCTCTCTAAGTTCTTAAACACCCTCTCCAATAATACCCCGCTGTCAATTTTTTGTCTTCTAAATTCATCCCAAACATCTTTTTCTGTTTTATCGTCATAAAAATTAGAAATAATAGTCTTCCTTTCTCCTCCTTTATCAATAAACGAATTATGCCATTTTTTATAATCATTTAGTGCTGTTCTTTGTTTTTTGTCTAATTCGCCAATAATAGACAAATAAATATTGTTATAACTTTCTCTTATATAAGGATCTGCCTTTGATAGGTTATAAATAAAGAAATATTTGTTGGCCAGGCGTGAGACATGAAAATTTATTTTCATAATTTTGATAATAAATTTGAAAACTATCAATAAGCTATGCAACTAATTATATTATACCATAAAAACAAGAATACAAAAAAACCGGCTGTGAGCCGGCTATGCTTTTTATAAATATTGCAAATCATTACCTTCATCTACCATAATTTTCGCATTTCCACCATAATAACTTCCACCAAATTATAACTGCCCATTTCACTTCACTATTTACTCACTTAGACACTTTTTTAATATTGATTTATACTCTACCGACATTTTTTTATTTTGTTGCTTCATTGTCGTCATTCCGTATTTTTTCCTTAATTTATCTAAATTTTTTCGGTCTATAACCGGCTTCAGAACCAGTTTACCATCTTTAATCCGATACTGAGTGCCGAACATTTGTTTTTTACCCTCGGCAATCCTAACCCGGTCAGTCAAATACGCCAGATTAATTGGCTTGGCTTGGTTGTCTCGGACGGCTATTTCTAATAGTTTAAGGCACTTTTTTTGGAATGCCAAATCCCTGTCGGCATGCTGGACCAAAAGCCAAAAAGCGTTGGAAGCTCTCCTCCCCACTAAATCATAAGTGGGCCAGCCAAAATCCTTGATAATCTTTTTCACCTTTACTATATTGCGACCATCGATCAAATACGCTTTTCTGCTTAATTTTTTGTTTGAATAATCCTTAACGGCCGCCTCCCTAGCTTCTTGATCAATTTTGGCCATAAGAATAATCCTGTCTCTAAGTTTTTTATTTAAAATAATCATAAATTTTATAAAGGGAAGTGAGGCAATCACTTCCCATTAATAAGTAACCCTGCTATCGCCTTACCGACCGGTAATCCAGCTCTCTCTTCAATAAACCACCACTGACCATTGGGGTTAATCTCCAAAAAACGTACTCATCTTCCGGGGTTACCATCATATCAATACAACCATATTGCAACCCAAGGGATGAAAGATACCGAAAACACTGTTCTTCGACCTCTTGTGGCAGATGGTATGGTTCAATGTCAATCCTAAGCTGCCTCAACCACTCTCGAATCATGCATCATTCCAAGGTAATTATTGGTGGCAAACATTAAAACTTTTTTCCGTTCACAATAACCTCTGGAGCATGCGGGGAAGATAATTCCGGGACCCTAGGAAACAAATCCTATTCTCTGATCCATTTTATAGATTCTTTTATTTCTTGCATAAAAATAAACTAGTAGATGTTATTATAGTACACCACTTCCTCCTAAAAATAAAACATATTTTTATACTATATTCCAATTACGGTTTTTAGTGTGCTTTTTTAATTTACGACCAGGATTTACTGCAATTTTGTATTTTGCATACATAAAAACAGGCAAATCGGAAATATCGTCTCCATAAGCGTAAATATTGTCCGTCGGTAAATTATTTTTGTTTAAGAAATCCTTTAATTCTTTAAGTTTTGATTGACCGTTGACTATTTTAATATTGCTTGGAAAATTATCAGCCAGTTCTATTTTAGAAGATATACAGTGGTTTATTTCTAAATTTCTTGCGACCTTTTCTGCGATTATATCGATAGCAGTTGACAATAGAATAACTAGGTCACCATTTTTTTGATGTTTTTCTAAAAGTTGTAAAATTTTTTTATTTTTTGTTTTCTCAAATTAATCACTTTTTACAAAATCGGCGGCTAGATTTGATAAATCATTATAATTATTTTTTTTAAAAATCTTTAGAGCATAATCAAAAGCCTTGTCCGGTTTTGAAACTAGCTTTAATTTATAAAATAAAAACCAGACAAATAAAGGAATTACAGAAAAACTAGATATTACTTTCTTTTTTATTAAAAATTTTAAAAAAAGAAACTGACTTTGTCCGCGAATGATGGTACCATCTAAGTCGAACACCGCAATATTAAAACTATTTGTTTTTGAATTCAAATTCATACGGGTATTTTTTTGAGACAATTTTGAAATTTCCAACATAACAAAGTGAGTTAGTAACATAAACTCCCTGTAATTTAATTTGTGAGTATTAAACCTATTAAAATCCATGGGTTTGCCTATATTTATTTGGACAATTTTTTTAAAAGATGGCCTAGAGTCGTTTCTAGACATTATGTCAAAAGTTCCGATTATGCCTATTGGTATTAGGGGAACATTTTCTTTGTGGGCATATTTGACAGCCCCCGGAAAGCCCTTTGCTAAATTTTCTCTATCCCCAGATCTTGTTCCTTCGGGAAAAATCCCAATCATTCTACCCTGTTTTAAATACTCTGAGACTTTACTGTGCACATTTCGTTTGTCGCGCACTAGACGCTCAACTTTTATTTGACCGGTCAAGACCATTAGGGGTTTCCATAATTTGCTTTTAAAAAATTTTTCAGCTGTTAGAAAAAAAGTATTTCTCGGCGATATTGATAAAAAGCACAAAAAATCAAAATAACTTTGATGATTAAAAACAAGTATTGCCGGGCCTTTTGAGGGGATATTTTCGAGACCAGTAACCTCTTTTATCCAAAAAGTTTTAAAAACAGGCTTAGCAGTTTTCCTTATTAAAAAGAAAGTTAGGTCTATTACCTTATTTTTAATTTTCATCTCTTATTTCAACCATTTATTGTTTTCACTAATCGCCCGGCCAACAACCCGGCGACTGATTATATCATACCATAAAACCGAAAATACAAAAAAACCGGCCGTGAGCCGGCGATTTTAATTAATATTTTTTCTATCTCTTTTTTTAGTTCAGGCAGCTTTAATTAATTTATCAGTCAATTTATCAAAAACATACCTCACATCTTTTTTTTCTTGCCAATATTTTTTTACTTGCTTTCTTAATTCGTGGTGTTGATTATATCCTTTATCTTCACCCCCCATTAAATCAGAAAACTCAAGATTCAAAATTTCAACTAACGACTCTTTAATGTCATACGCTTGTTTCCTATCTAATTTAGCCAATCCGTCCTTAAAAATCAAATGAGTATAAAAATGGAACAACTCATGCATAATGATTAATTTCGGCCTTTTACTCAATACCGTCAAAAAAAAGTACCACTGATCCAAACAATAAGAACAACGATCATTGGTCGTCAAATAAACCGTAACTTTCTTTAAGGAAAAATCATAGTCAAATATACCGTTCATTCTGTTTATAAATCTTTCTTCGACTGGTTTCCATGAATTTTTAAAATTTTCCAAAGTTTCTTCTAAATTGATTTTATTGTAATTTATAAAACCATCAATAAATTTGGATAAATTTTCATCGGTTAGAGCATCAAATTTTTTATTAAACAATTCCAAAACTTTTGAGGGGCCACCCTTAAATTCAGTATTAGCGATAATTCTGTAATTATCAATGTCTTTCTTCTGCTTGTAGAGAATTTTTAGTATCATATTGCTATTGTATCATAAATAAAAGGCCTGTTCCATCTACTTTAGAAACAGGCCTCAAAAAAGCTGCCGACAGACAATTATTCACTGGTATCGCAATCGCAGCTATCGCACGAAACGCAATCACAGCTAGTACCATCGCAACCGCCATCACCACAATATTTAGTTATATCAACGCCATAAAGACAAAAGTATAAAAAAACCGGCCATGATCCACAAGCAAGCATCGGAGGCTGGAAAAAAGAATTTTCAGCCTCCCTTTTATTTTCTAAAACATTAATATAGAATAAAAGTATGACTGGGATTTTATTAAGAAAAATCAGCACTAAAGACAAAAAGTATTTTACCGAATGGTGGCGGAACGCGGATTTAATTAAATTAACAAGCGGTTGCCTTGATCCTATCTCAGATAAAGACGTCGATAAATACTTTTCATTAATGATTGACAGCAAAGTTGATCATCATTTTATGATTATTATTGATAAAAAAGTAATTGGCCATATAGTTCTCAGCCAAAGAAAAAATGGCTGGTATGAAACCCAAATTATAATTGGCGACAAGAATTTTTGGGGTAGGGGCTATGGCACGGAGGCAATTAAAAAACTGCTTCGTAAAGCGAAAAACATGGGTATTTCAAAAGTATATCTTGAAGTCAGGCCAACCAATATCAGGGCGATTACCGCTTATAAAAAGAGTGGATTTTTAGAGAAAGGCATTATTAAATACCCAGACAATCCATACTTGCCAGAAACACTTAGAATGGAGATAAATCAATAATTTATTAATGATAGAGTATGAAATAATCCCACATCCGAGTTTTTTGAGATAGATATAAATCCTATTATATAGATTATTTCACCAAAAATGTTTTGTTATCCTTATTGGCGGCCAACGCTACTGAAATTAGGGTCTTACTGCCCAGAACATACAGTCCATTCATGGTTCTCGTTAAAGCAATGTACAACAAATCCCTCTTAATTTTTGCCATCTCGACCCGCAATTCCACTGATACCCCCTCAACTAACAGCAAATCATCATCAACTCCGACCAAAAATACCGTGTCAAACTCAACGCCTTGAGCATCCATCAAAGACATTACCCTTACTTTTTCCTTGTGTTTTAATCGCTGTTCAAAAACTCTCAGCAATTCGTCATTGTGTGATAATATGCCGATACTAACATCTCCCAGGCCAGATATTTTATCCTCAACGTGCCTTATTTGTTCATCCATGGACATTGCCATCTCCTCAACTTCTGGGCCGGATTTTATCATATCGGGAATCTCAACTGAATATCCCAATTTTTTCAAATAAACCAATGTCTCCTTGGTATTGCGATACACTTTGGACAACTTTACGCACCGCTCTTCTGATAGCTCCCCCAAATCTTCCAACTCATTCACCGTCCCCAACCGCACTCGCTGATTGAAATCTCCTATATACACCATTTCGCCGCCGGCAGGATCAACCGCCTGAGTGAATAATTCCAAATGTTCGGGCAAATAATTCTGGAATTCATCAATAATAACCAACTTGTAAGTTGTTTTAATTCTCGTCTTCCTTCTCTTGGCTTCTTGAGTCTTTTTATTCACTACATAATATTCTCTTTCAATATTGAAACCATCTTCAGTTCTAAATATAGCCTTCAACAACACAGCCAAATCCACCCGATCCAATATTTTATTTCTCTTTTGGATCAATAGCCGACTTTTTTGTTCTTTACTGAAATTGGCTGCATAGACATCCACTAAAATATTAAACCAATTTTTGCGCCAGCTAATATCTATATCATTTTTTAGACCCTTAATTTTTGACCAAATATATCCGGCATCGCTGTCTCTCTCATGATCTAAGATTGTCCACCCTGTTAATGGCAAAATTTTTCGAGCCCACGAAGCCATGGTCGTTATCTCGACATCATTAATTCCCAATTCGGGCAATAAGTGTGAAAAATAATCTCGCGTACTATCATCTTGAACAAAAACTATTATCTGGTTGGCATCCAGCTTATCCACGGTCTCCGGAGACTGCAGTAAATAAGCTGCGCGGTGCAGAGCCAGGGTTGTTTTGCCGGAACCGGCCGGACCGGTAATCGCCAATTTTCCTCCGTATTCCGCCCGAACCACTTGATCTTGAGCCTTTTCCATTTGAGCGACAATTTCCGGCAAGATGAAAGATGTCTTTCGGGTAGAAAAATATTCTTGATAAATCAATTCTCTGGTTTGATCTTTTTTTTCCGTCGCTAAAAAAAGTATTTTACCATCAGTTATTAAATACTGATCTTTTTTTAATATCTCTCCAGATTGTTTTCCGGCTTTGCTATCAAAACTAAAGCTTCCTGGTGACTCAAATCTGATTTGGGAAATCGGCGATGCCCAGGAATAAATAGCCTCTTTATCAAAAGAAAATTTAGCAAAATAAAGTTCATGATAATTTTTTCCCCGTCAAATTTAACCAAGCAAGAATAAAAATAAGGCGAGGGACAAAGATTTAATAAATCATTGTATCTCTTGCGGTAAATCGCCGTCATAGTTTGGTATGTCAACTCATCCGCGGCTGATCCATGAAACAACTCCCGAAGCTTCATGGCTTCTTGAGGGATATGTTCAATTTCTTTCTTAATCGCCTCTGTTTTTTCCGTCAAGATTTTCTTTGCTTGAAAAAGATATTTATTTTTCTCTTCTTGTGTCATATTGATTATTATTTATTATACCAAAAAACCGCCTGATTTATTTTCAAGCGGTTTTTGGGGAGTATATAATAGATCGTAAACGTAGTTTGTATCGTATCTTTAGCATATAATAATAGTATAATACCTGCGCTAAATTAAGTCAAATTTTTTATCTTCTCAATTTTTTCATGATTGGTCGACTTTAACCATCTTTAAAATTTGCTTTTGTAATTGTTTATTTTGTATTGGCATACAACCCTCAAAACTTCTGCGCTTCATACAGCCGACGATAAATTCCGTTTTCTTTTTGGAGCAATTCATTATGTCGACCGATTTCCGCTATCTGACCGTCAGCCAAGACAAAAATCCGATCCGCATGAACAATAGTGCTAAGACGATGAGCAATAATAAAGGTGGTCCGTCCTTTTATCAGTCGTCCCAATGCTTCCTGAACCGCCCGCTCAGTAATAGAATCAAGCGAAGAAGTGGCTTCGTCCAAAATTAATATTTTCGGATCACGCAATAAGGCGCGAGCAATGGCAATTCTTTGCTTCTGCCCGACTGACAGTTTCACGCCTCGTTCGCCAACTTTTGATTTATAGGCCCTGGGGAAGCGCATGATAAATTCGTGGGCATTGGCGACCTTAGCAGCCGCTTCGATGGCTTCTTGATTAACTCCCGGCCGACCGTAAGCAATATTAAAACTGATAGTCTCATGGAATAAAGAAATTTCTTGCGGCACCACGGCCATTTGCGCCCGGAGACTTTTGCTGTCCGTCTCTTTGGTATTGTAACCATCTATTTTTATCCGGCCGGCCGTCGGCAAATAATAGCCGAGAATCAAATCTACCAAAGTTGATTTACCGGCGCCGCTCTCGCCGACCAAGGCGATTGATTCGCCCGGCTCAACGCGAAAGTTCACCGACTGCAATGCCTGAGTCCGTTCCTTGCCGGGATAAAAAAAGTTTACTCCCTCAAAAACCACCTCACCGCTCAGCCGACCGGCCTGAATCAATTTTTTGCGGCGCAATTGATTTTCTGTTTTAACAAGAAATATTTTCTGGGCTTTTGACATTTCCGCCGCCGCCCGATTAAGCAAATTGTAATTCATCGCCAAACGACCCAAAATTCCAAAAACATAAACAATATAACCAACAAAGCTGACCACCAAGCCGGCTGACAGTTCATTGTTTTTCAGCATTAAGACACTCAAACCAAACAAGCCGACAAAAGTGCAGGAAAAAATCAATGACTCCCAAAAATCCAGAGTGCTCCAAATCAAAACATTTTTTCGACGAGTAACCATGACCTCTTTTATTTTTCGCCTAATCTTTTTGATCGAACCATCTTCAGCGGTAAATGCCTTGACAGTCTGATAACCGGAAAGATATTCATAATAATCACCAAAAACTTGATTGTACGCCCGATGCAACCTCTTGTTGGACTTGATTATTTTTTTTGACCAGAAAATATTAATGCCAAAATATGCTCCCAGCGCCAAAAACAAAACCAAAGCGAGTAGCCAATTAATTGTCAATAAAATAACCAAAATTATCAAAATCGCCAACAAATCGGGAAGAAAACTAAAAATCACTTGCTCAACTATTCGCTCTAATTGATCAGAAGCTCGATCGACACAATTGATCATCCGGCCGATTTTCTGTTCTTTGAGATAAGAAAAGGGCAGGTGTAAAAAATGTCCAGCATAATCAACCAGCAATCGACTACTTGCTTCTACAGAAATAGTATCAGAATAAATAGTAATCGCTCTTTTGAGCGAATTACTAACCAGAGATAAAACAAACCACAGCAACAAACCCAGGCCGATTGTTTTCAGCGCTCCCCCCTTCAGGGTGATGTCTATCAACCGGCCATAAATAATCGGAATCACTGCCAAAATTCCCGCTGTCAACAAAGAAGCGAGCAATAACCAATAAACTTTCCGGCGAGAAGGTTGAAGGTATCGCCAAATTATTTTAAATAATTCTCTCACTGTCTAAACTTTATTATTACACTTACAATTGCAACTCTAATTATAACAAAAAATCACCGCTATTAAAACGGTGACTTTGTTCCAACTGGTAAATTAAATTTTCACCGCCCGATTCAAATAGCTCTGGCCGGCGTAAGTGACCTGATTGTCGCTGATATTAGAAAACCCCGCCTGCCGGAGCAAATCCTGTTGCTCGGTCTCGGTCATAAAATCATAACTGCCGGTTTTATTCTCCTTTTTAATGACCGCATTATAATAAAACATCTTGATTACCACCGCGCCCAGCTTAATCAAATCCTTGAGTGTCGCCCCAAAGCCAAGCTCGACAAACGACCGCTTTAGATGAGCGGTAAAAATTTTAATCGGCGCGAAACCTCGATGGACATTGGCGACGACTATCCGGCCGCCCGGCTTCAAGATGCGATAAAACTCTTTGAAAATATCCGGCCGCAATTTCTTGTCCAAAGTATAAATGACATTGTTGGAAACAACAGCATCAAACGCGCCGTCAGCAAACGGCAAGGGCTGGGTCAAGTCGCCTTGAATTGTCTCGGCAGACAAATCTTTCTTCCTGTGAAGCTCCAAACCCTCCCTGGAAAAATCAAAACTGACGACTTGGGCGCCCTTGGCTTTGAGCAAAATAGAAAGATTGCCCGTGCCCGAGCCGGCGTCAAAAATCCGATCACCGTTTTTTACGCTCACCGCCTCAACAATATCCCGCAATAATTCTTGATAAGGAATGGCTTTGTTTAAGATGTCATAACTTTTAAAATACTTTCGCCAAAATTTTGTGTCTAGCATATCTTATGATAATTTTTAATTTTCAAACAGATAAATTCCAAATTTAAAATCTCAAGCTCCAAATAAATCACAATTTTACAAATCCTAAATGATCATTTTTAAAATTTGAAATTTATTTGTTATTTGTAATTTTGAATTTATGATTTCACTATCAGGTTCCGAAGCCAGGCGGGGGCAAGCCCCGCCCCTACAGGCGAGGAGACCTCGCCCCTACACGTACATCCCCTCAATCTCTTTTTGATAATGACCTTCTATCACCTGACGGCGAAGCTTCAGGGTCGGAGTGAGCTCGTCCCGTTCTTGAGAAAATTCATCAGTCAGCAAAACAAATTTTCTTATCCGCTCATAATCGGCCAAATTCTGATTGATTTTTTCCAACCGCTCGCCAAACAGCTCCAAAATATCCGGCCGGTTGACTAATTTGCTCGGCACGCCCAAGGGCAAACCCTTTTCCTTGAGAAACATCCCCACTTCCTGCCAATCCGGCACAATCAACGCCGAAACAAATTTGCGCCGATGAGCGATTGTCATTGACTGAGCCACAAATCGATCGATATTAATTTTTTGTTCTAGTGCTTCCGGCCAAATATTTTTGCCGCCGCTGGTCAGCATCATTTCTTTTTTCCGGCCGATAATTACCAATCGCTTGTCCCAACCAATAAAGCCGAGGTCGCCGGTCTTAAACCAGCCATCATCAGTAAAAGCGTCTTTAGTCGCCTCCGGGTCATTAAAATAATCCTTAAACACGCTGGGGCCTTTGACTAAGATTTCCTTATCACCGGAAATTTTTATTTCCACCCCCTTAACCGCATAACCGACCGTGCCGAATTTAATAGCTTCGGCCCGATTAACCGCCACCACCGGCGCCGTTTCGGTCAAGCCGTAGCCCTCGACAATAATAATGCCCAACTTTTGAAAAAATTTGGCAATCTTCGGATCCAGACTGGCGCCGCCCGACACTGTCAGCCGCAGCCGGCCACCAAGCTGGGCGCGTATTTTTTTAAATACCAATAAGTCACCAAGCTTATAACCCGGACTGCCAGAACGCTGGCGCAAGGCCCAGTGAAATATATTTTTCTTAATCTTTGATCCACTAGAAACTTTGTCCCAAATAATATCATAAAATTTTTCAAATACTCGCGGCACGGCAATCATCACCGTCGGCCGGACTTCTTTCAGGTTTTGGGCCAACTGCTTAAAGCCCTCACCATAAGCAATGGCGGCGCCAAACAGGAGTGGCGTATAATATCCGGCAGTGCGCTCCAAAACATGAGACAAGGGCAGAAAAGACAAAAAAACATCGCCTTTTTTGACCGGCACCATATCATTAATCGCCGCCACATTACTCAAAAAATTACCATGGCTAAGCGCCACTCCTTTGGGTAAGGCGGTCGTGCCGGAAGTATAAATAATGCTGGCAATGTCGTCGGATTTGACTGCCGGCAAAACTAAGCCGTCAACCGCATTTGCGCCACTGGTGATAAATTCATCCCAGCCCAAGCACGCTCCACCACAAGAATCAATCGTTTCCCGGCTAACTTTTTCCATTACGATAATTTTCTCCGGCCCGACCAAACCGTCTTGGCCGAGTAAGACTTTATTCAGCAGGGCTTCATCAGACACAAACAAAATCTTGGCTCGGCAGTGATTCAAAATATAACCAATACCCTTAGCGCTCAAAGTGGTATGAATGGGCACACTAATGGCGCCAAGCGCCATCGTCGCCAAATCCGCCATCGCCCACTCCGGCCGGCCATTAGACAAAATCGCCACCCGATCCCGCCGCTTAACACCCAACATTGTCAAAGCCAATGCCGCCCGTCTGACCTCTTGCGCCAACTCCTTATAACTAAGGGAAAAATAAACTCCGTCTTGCTTGTATTTCAAAACCGGCCGATTAGCTTTTTGTTCAGCTAGAGTGAAAAAATTTGCGGGAATATTTTTTTGTAAATCCATATTTATTAAAAATTACAAATTCAAAATTACAAATAAACCACAGCTGAATAGAATCAAACTACCACATTGTTATATTGTCCGCTGTAGCGGATTGTTAAATTGTTGTTTAGTCATTCAATTTTTTCCTAGTAAAACTAATCAGATTATGAATCTCTCTTGGCAACCTGTCTAATTCAGAAAAAATATATTGGTGCTGTTCCTGAGAAATAATCCGCCTCGATTTAGCTTTCTGATTCCAATCCAACGATTCTTTAATAGAACCTAAACTATAATAATAAAATTTGATTTTATCTTTTTTGCCATAGCGACCAAACCCTTCGGCAATATTTGATGAGATAGAATCAACCGACCTGACAAATTGTTTCCCAATCGTCTCTTTGCAGAAATAATCCCAATTTACAACTAACCTCCAAACATAATTTGATAAAACAAACGATATTTTATAGGCACTAATGTCACTTAATTTTAAAAATCTTTTTTCCTCCATTATTATTTAACAATTTCACAATATGACAATTTAACAATTTTTTTACTGAAAATTTTCCTAAAAGCCGATTTTATTTGCCCAGCTCGTCAATAAACTGGCTAATTTTCAAAAACACTTCCTCTTTCAAATTTTCATCAACAATAGTATGGAGATTACTCTCAAACCAATAAATCAATTTGTAGCTGGAGCCCAGGTTCTCGTGGAGATACTGGGCGCTTTTGGGATTGACCACCGGATCATTGGTGGCGTGCATAATCATCGCCGGCGTCTTCACCTGACCCAAATTGGCGACTGTCTCGTACTTGATAAATTTGAAAAACTGGCGCAATGCCTTTATTGGCACCACCGGATAGGACATTTCGTCGGCCATATCGATATAATCGGTCCGATAAACCCGCCGCGGCTTACTATAATAAGGTTTAAGCCAGCCATAAAGGCAGACGCGCAACTTGATCAGCCGCTGAAACCGCAAGCGAATCGGCGTCCCCAAAGATATTACGCCGGCGGTTGTCTCGGGAAATTTACGCGCTAAATAAAAAGCGACATTGCCCCCGAAAGACACGCCGATAATAAAAATTTTCTCCACCCGGCGCTTCAATTCTTGATAATCAGCTTCAGCTTTGTCTTGCCAATCGGAAACTGTCGTCTGCTGCAAATCGGCCGGCGAGGCGCCATGTCCGGCCAGCGTCGGAGCGTAGACCGTCAGTCCTCGGTCTGACAGTGCCTGACTCAATTCCTTGAATTGGCGCGGCGTGGAAGTAAATCCATGGAACATCAAAACGCCCACTCGCGAATTATTGTCCAACAAAATCGGGTCGGCGCCAGTGATATTCTTTTTGATCATTTCTGTTTTGCCTGTCATATCAGCTGATTATTTTCTGCACCCGAGTGATAATTTCCTGGGGCATTACTTCGGTCTTGGCCCAAAAATCCAACGCCCCCAAATTTTCCGCTTCCACATACAAGCTTTTTTTGTTCAGATTGGTCAGCATCACCGTCGGGATATTTTTAGTGGCCGAGTCGGCTTTGAGTCGCTTCAATACTTCCATGCCATCCATACCATCCATCACCAGATCGCACAAAATCAAATCCGGCTTGTTTTTTTTAGCCGCTGCCAAGCCCTTGCTGCCGTTGGTCGCTTCCAATAATTTAAGACCCGCCAATTTAAAAACAGTCCGATACAGACTAATCTGATCCGGATCATCTTCAATTAATAATACTTTTGGGGTCTTCATATTTTATGATTGAGATTCGTTTATTTTATATCTCAGTAATTTGGTATAATCCTTCTCCGTCTTGATGGTTCTGATTTTTTTATTCAGCGGCAAAAAAATAGTAAAAGTGGTGCCCTGATTTTCTTGGCTGGTAAAGCTGATTTTTCCACCATGGGCATCAATGATCTTTTTGACGATAAACAGCCCCAGGCCCGAGCCGTCGGCATACATATTGACCGCATTTTTGGCGCGGGAAAATTTGTCAAACATCTTGGCCTGGTCGGCCGCCGGAATGCCGATGCCATCATCAGCTACCGTCAGTTTAACGCCTAATACATCTTGCGACAAGCCGATAGCCACCTTGCCCTTTTTGGTATATTTAATGGCATTGTCCACCAGATTAAAAATTGCATGACGCAAAAAATCACCGTCCGCCATTACCGGCTTAACCGGCTTGGCCGGCCGCTTGAATAGCAATTTGATTTTCTTCTCTTTGGCCAAGGGCGACAGGTCTTCCACCACCGAGTCAATAATCGCCTCCACTTGAACTGGTTTGACATTCTCCTTGACTAGTTTGAATTCTTCCGTATCCATCTCCGAGGCTTTTAGAATATCGTTGATAATAGCGCTAAGCTTTTTGGCCTTCTGAAAAATATTATCAATAAAATGGAGCTGTTTATCTCTAGGAAGCTTGTCCATGGCGCCTTCTTTGAACATTGAGGAGGTACCTAAAATGACGGAGACCGGCGTCTTGAGCTGGTGCGAAGCGATATCCAAAAATTCCGAACGCATTTCCAATAGCTTCTTTAAATGCTCGTTGTTTTTCTGAATCGCTTTGTTGGCATTAACCAATTTTTCAGTCGTTTTTTTCAACTCATTGGTCAATTTTTCCATTTGTTCGCGCCGACTAATTTCCCGGCGCACCGACTGAACCAATAAAAGAGCAAAAACCAAAGTAATGAGAAAAATTACCGTACGATAAAAAATCTGAATCGCGGAAGATGACAAAAATATTTCTATAAAAGTCACCAAAATAATAAACACGACGAATATTTGAGTCGCCACCAATTTAACATCTAAAAAATTAAATTTGATAATGTTATAAGCAATTATCGCCACCATCACAAACAAAGCAATCGGACCGGTCCAGGCATAACGAAAATTTCCCAACGCGACAAAAACCATATTAATTATCGCCGAATACATTAGGGGCGGAATAACACTGAACAAAAGCAAAAAAACTCTTTTTCGCTGAATACCGGTTGAAGATAAAAATTTTACCAATAAAGCCAGCACCCCGATTCCCATAAACACAAAAAAGTAAATAAAATAAAAGGGATACCAATTGCCATAAATCAAGTTTCTAACGCCGCCGACAAATTCCAAATCAACAATGATTTGGCGATTGAAAAACAAAAAATAACCGATTACCGCCAGCGGCAAATACAAAGCCGGCCGAAATATTTTTTTTACCGGCATAGTTTCTCCCGGATAGACCAAGGTGAAATAAAAAAAGCTGTGAGCAATGCAAGCGCCGGCAAAATGCAAAACCAAAGACCAGCCATAAACAATTTGCCAATTTTCAGCCACATTTTCATACATCATCATCGCAAAAGACCACGCCGCCAGTGAAGCGGAGAAAATAAAAAACCAGCGATTCACAATATTGCGCTTATTTTGAAGAATAATAGTCACCCCCAAAGCCAGATTCAAAAAAGCAACCGAAACCAAAATTATTATTTTTAATTCAGTCATAAATTATAATTTGAATATATATATTATAACAGTTTTCACGCCAATTAAAAAGCTCCCGCTAAATTACTAACGGGAGCAGAACGATCAAGCTTTCCTGGCAACAATCACCACGCCTTGCTTGGCATAGCATTCGCCAAAGCTGGAGCTGATTATCTCGAATCCGGTTTGCTCGAGGAGCGCCTGCCACTCCTCAACGCAGAGGTAATGAGCATAGCCGGCCCGCTCCACTCTGTTCATAAACGCCGACAATTTTTTCGCCGGCACGCCATAACGAATGGCTTTATACAATTCTGTTAGCCGGCCGGTCTTAATCAACCAACCAACAGAATCTCTCAAAATCGCCCCCCAATCAGGCTCGGGCTTGGGGGCGGAAAAGGCCAAGCAACCATTGGGCCGCAAAACTCGATTGATGTCTTGCAGACAGTTAATGAGGGCGAGCCGCTTTTGGGCGACCAATTTGCCGCCCTCAAACCACCAGCCGGCATACATCAAGCCGCCCAAGCTGGAAACAACCGAATCAACACTACCATCCCAAATGGGCAACCGAGACATCGACGACCCCTGAATCAAGGCGACCTTGCCGCAATAATTGGCTTGCCGCAAAGCCTCGGGCACTTCGACCAGGGCCTTCCAGTCGATATCAATGGCAAAAATCTTTCTGATTGCTTTGCCATCGACTTGCAACAATTGCGAGCAAAAACCGCCGGTACCGCAGCCAAGATCAACCAGCACTTCGCCGATATGGGAATCAGCTTGCCTGGCTAAAGTCTGCTGCATAGAAATGTAGGGATGGGAGGTCGAGTTGACCAGCCAGAGAACTTCTTTGTTCCAGCGATAAAAATCCAAAATAAAATTCTTGATTTCCGGGTGCTTCCTGATTTGCCGAAATTCTTCATCACTGAAGAATTGCGGCGCCTCCGGCAAAAACTCCTCATCAATTTCGTAAAAATTCACTTTGTGGGATCTTTCCCACTTGATTTTCTGCCGTTCCTGCAGCGGCAAATATCGCAATTTCTTGGCAATATGACTGTGCGACATCTTTGCTACCTCCTCTTGTTCCTGTTTGGCGTTTGATTATTAAGGTCCAATTAAATCAACCAAACTGATTAACTTAATTGGAACGGCAAACCGATAAAAATCAGTTTGCCGAAAAAAATTAATACTGGTAAAATCCTTCACCGGTTTTGCGACCGAGTTTGCCGGCTTCGACCAGCTCAACCAGACACTGGGGCGGTTGTTCGTGGTGCTGCTGAAAAACCGACAACACCACATCCAGACCGACCATGTCCATGGTCTGGCATGGTCCGACCGACATATTCATGGCAATCCGCCAGGCCAAGTCGATATCCGCCGGAACAGACACCCCTCGGTCAATCAATTCCAGAGCGGCGCGTTTGATCGCCTGCCAAATAAAATTGAAGACCAGTCCCGGATTTTCCGCTCGGGCGATAATCGGCGTCAATCCCAGCGACCAGACAAAATGTTCAGCCTCGGCCAAAGTCTGCTCGGTAGTGCCAGTGCCACGCATCAATTCAACCAGCGGCCGCTGTTTGATCGGCGGATAGAAATGCATATTGACCAGCCGCGACTTAAACTGCGAATTAGTCAAATAGGCCTCCAGTTCAGAAACACAGATTGCCGAACTGTTACTGGCCAAGATTGTGGCCGTCGGAGAAAAACAGCTACTGAGCTGCTTAAAAACCTCTCCTTTTATTTCCCGGTCTTCGTTGACCGTCTCAATCACGATCAGTTTCCGACCAGCCCACTGGTTGGCCGCCGACTCAATATTAGTAAACAATTGAATCTGATAAGCAGCCAGTTTATCGGCGACCACGGCCAAACGCGATTGGTCCCGATCGACAATGGCAGTCAAATAATTATTTGCTGCCACCCAACTGGCGATGTCACAGCCCATCATGCCGGCGCCGACAATTAAAACTCCGCCTTGGTATTCTTGATTCTTTTCCATTTTAGCCCCTCCTAAGTGGTTGAAAAGAACAAATCTTATTTCAATTTATTTTATCATAATTTATAAATTATGTCAAACCCCATTTGCCAATAAATAAAAAGTGGAGAGACTTTGACCCGATTGATCAAAAATCTCTCCACTATAGTAACGCCATCTCCTCTTTCAAGGGTTTCGTTTTGGTCGCGACTCCAGTCCTATTGATGCTAGTCGAGTCGGCCTCACGACTTTTCTCCTCTCCGATAACTCGGGAGGTCCCCTTCGATCGAGGAAATGGCGAAGAGACCAGAAGAAACCAATAGAGACTAAAGTTCTGTTCACTATCTAAAGTTTATCATAAAATAATCAAATTGTCAAATTTCTGTCTTGACTTAAAAGCCGGTTAGTGGTAAACTTTTAAGTTGAAGCTCTTTAACAAAAACCCTGAACAAAAAGGAGAAACCAGATGAAACAAACTGCTCTTTTTATTATCGGTTTAACAATTGTCGCTTTCCCGGCCGCCGGCGGCGGTCTGAATCGAATCGGCGGAATGGGCCCAAGGCATGGCGCCTTAAGTGGCAGTTATGCGGATGACTCGGCCTTGTTCTGCTACAATCCAGCCGGTCTGGCCAATTTTCAAAGAAGTTATGCTGATTTAAGCGTCGAAGTATTCACGCCTCACTTCCGCCTCAAAAATCGCCTAACCGGCCGAAGCAACGCTTCGGCGCAAAACGTTTATCATCTAATACCACTGGCGGGGGTGATAGAGCCAGTTAATGACCATTGGGTCTGGGGCGTGGGAATAACCACACCTTACGGCTTTGGCGCCAAATTTGATTCAGATTGGCTTAGCGGCATTTACGAAAGCGAGACCTTGCTTGGCTTGGTTAATTTAACGCCGGCTGTGGCCTTCAAATTAACTGACAACTTGTCTTTAGGAGTTGGTCTTAATATCGGCTATGGACAATTCAAATATCGAGCGCCGTTTGACATTCAGGGCTGGGAAACGCCGATTAAAAGCGACAGTGAAGGCGATGGTTGGGGGCTGGGCGCTATTGCCGGCTTAAATTACCGACCAACCCCCAAACTGGAGATAGGAATTTCTTATCTTAGCGAAATGAAAGTCCGCTTGTCGGGTGAAACAAAAATCAACGACCCGACCTCTTTATTCGAACTAACCGACCGCTTTGATAGCGCGTTCACCTTTCCTGACAGACTGAGTGGAACCATCGCCTATCATGGCCGGCGAACACTGGTGGCTTTTAGCGCCAATTGGTATGGCTACAGCCAACAGGTTAATTCCCTGACACTTGATTTTGAGAAATTGCCGCTAACAAAAACCACCATCCTGGATTGGCGCGACAACTATAGCCTTCATCTGGGCGCCAGGCTAAACATCAATCACTGCTGGTCCACTAGTTTTGGCCTCGGCTACCAAACAGCCGCCATCCCCCCTCAAACCATCAGTCAATACACCCCCGACGCTGATGGCTGGGATCTGGCTTGGGGGCTGAATTTTTCCCGAGGAAGTTTCCACTGTCAACTCCACGCTATTTACGGCTGGGGAGAAATGGAAACCAGAACGAGAAAATATTCCGCCCAAACCTGGACAATCGGCGCCGGCATTGGCTGGCTATTCTAATCGCTTTACTTCCCCTCGATTATTAACTAATAACCGAGGGGATTATTTTTTTAACCAACTAATCAATATCAACCTGAGATGGGGGCGATGATTGGCATATTTAGTGGTATGTTCAATGGTATGTTCATTAACAATCTAATTAATCGGCAATAAAGACTCACCGGCCCGACCCTGGCTGGAGCCATAAAAAAATTCCCCCCTTCGCCCAAAAAAATCCGACTTAATTATTCAAGTCGGGGGTTTTAAATTTAAATAAATTAACCTTTGACTTTTTTGTCATTAATCTGCCGCTCCAGACGAATCACTTCGTCAAAATCGTCTTCGGGCGTTATTTTTTTACGCCGCCTTTCTCCGCACTTCTGGCACTCATGAACCACCACCCATTCTCCCGACTGATAAAAAACATCTATAGGCGCCATCAGCCCGCCGCAAGACTGGGCCCGATCGCCAGGCTCAATATCAAAATGTTTGGACCACAAACATTTTGGGCAATGGTTGGTATAGCCGGTGCCCTCGACTTGGTGGCCACAATGCTCACAAACAAAGTTTTCTTTTTTTCTGGTAAAACTCATACTGGTAAAAATTGTTAAATTGTTCCATTGTTTTTACATCCCCAATACCAATCCATCAAGCCGACCCAATAACAATTTGACGATATAATAATGTAACTATTATTACACCTAAAAAAGAAAAATACAAACGCCCATTCTTGCAGAGTTGACTTTTCCCGACTATTTTGCTATGCTAATGAAAGCTAATTAACAACCTGCAACTTGCCCCTGAGGGGCCAAATTAATTCACTAAAAAGCAGGGCTAAGGCGCTAATTGGCGCCACGGCTAAAACAATTATTATGACTACCAAAGAACAGAATTCTCCGAAGGAATCAGAAATGCAAAGACTGCTTGAAGACAAGCAGTATTTTAATTTGCCAAAAGTCGGCGATCTGGTTAAGGGCACCATCATTTCCTCCGACAAAAGCGAGGTCCATATTGATTTGGGCGGTGTGGCCACCGGCATCGTTCGCGGTCGGGAACGATATGGCGAAGCGGAAGAATATCGCAATCTCAAACCGGGCGACGAAGTGGAAGCAACCGTGATGGAACTGGAAAATGAAACCGGTGAATTGGAACTGTCTTTCCGTTATGCCGGCCGACAGAAAGCTTGGCAAAATATCAGCCAATTTGAAAAGGACGGCACCATTATCGAGGCCTTAATTATTGATGCCAATAAAGGCGGCCTAATGATTAGAGTGGAAAACACTCCCGGCTTTTTGCCTGTCTCCCAATTGGCGCCCGAACATTATCCCCGCGTGCCTGGCGGTGATAAAAACCGTATTCTGGAAATATTAAAAAGTTATGTCGGCAATAAATTTGAAGTCAAAATCATTGATGCCAAAGAAGGAGAGGATAAGCTGATTGTCTCGGAAAAAGCCGCTTGGGAAGAAACCCAAAAAGAAACCATCAACAAATACAAGGTCGACAATATTGTTGAGGGCACAGTCACCGCGATTACCGACTTCGGTGTGTTTGTCGAATTCAGCGATAAATTGGAAGGCTTGATCCATATTTCCGAAATCGCCTGGCAAAGAATCGACGACCCCAATGATTTTGTCAAAGTCGGCCAAAAAATCAAAGCGGAAATCATTGATATTCAGAACTCCAAAATCTTCTTGTCAATGAAAAAATTGGCCAAAGACCCTTGGGATGGCCTGGATAAAAAATTTACCATCGGCGACAAGGTGAAAGGCAAAGTCATTAAGGCCAATCCTTTCGGCCTGTTTGTGGAAATTGCCGCTGACATTCAAGGCTTGGCTCACATTTCCCAATTAAGCGACAAAGAGGTGGATAAAGCGGAGGCCATCGCCAAACCCGGCGAAGAAAAAGATTTCTACATCGTCTCCATGGATATCAAAAACCATCGGCTGGGATTAAGCTTGGTCAAACCAAAAAAAGAAGAGGTTAAACCGGCCGCTGAACCAACCGAAGAAAAGAAAACCGCCCCGGCCGCCGACCAAGTTGAAAAAGAAAAAGAAGAAAAGACCGAAAATACAAAAGAAGAACCAAAAGAAAAGAAAGTAAAAAAAGAAAAGAAAGATAAGCCAGAAAAGAAAAACAAAAAAAAGAAAGAAAATTAGGATATAAAAATACTCCCAATAAATCGGGAGTATTTTTTGTATAATTTTTATAGAAATTTCCAATTTTCAATTTAAAAATAAATAATTGCTGCATTGCTAAATTGTTATACTGCTGAATTGTTGTATTGTTATGTTGTTACATTATTTTTGTCACTATTATAGAGATAGCGCCCAACAATTTTACAATTTAACAATATAATAATTCGTCAATTCAACTTTATAGACTTTATAGACTTCTAACTTATTTATAAACCTCCCAAATATAACCCAAAATACTAAAATATCCCAAAAGCGCCGCGGCTGCCAAGAATACGGCGCTAACAACTAATAGCAGCTGGCCGCCGACCAATAGCCAAATCAACACGGCAACAATCGCCGCCACTTCCACTACCATTTTTGCTTTACCCACTATGTTGGCTGAGGGGATGGTCCGGTCCCTAAAAACCACCAAAAAACCCAAGCCCAAAGCGCCGGTCAAAAAATCAAAAAACAACACAAAAAATAGCAACAACGGCCAGGGATAATAATACATTAGGAACATCGCCAACAGAATGATAAGAAATTTATCGGCAATTGGATCCAAAAACGCCCCCCAATCCGAAAGCTGACCGGTCTTTCGGGCCAATGAGCCGTCCAGTGCATCACACAGCGCCGCCAAAATAAAACTAATCAATGCAAAACTAAAATTAGCGACAGCGATAAAATATAAAATCACCGGAATCAAAGCCAGGCGGATAAAAGTAAAAATATTGGGACTAAAGTTTTTTGGTAAAAACCGTAACCCCAGCCCATACCACAAATCGTCCATTTTTTTCTGCCCCCATATTGACATAATAGACAAAAATGTTATATTGTATTATACTTTAATAATACCAAATATTAACCAAAAAGAAAAATATCCTTATGAAAAATTTGACTAAAAATTTTCTTATTGCTTTTGTTGTTTTTCTGGCTTTCGCCAGTCTGCTGAGTTTGTATAATTTGCCCAACGGACAACCCCAAGAAATAGACCTTGCCACCCTAATCAATCAAATTGAAACCGACCAGGTCAAAACTATCACGGTCCAAGACGATAAATTAAATATTACCCTCAATAACGACGAAGAACAAATTGCTTATAAAGAACCAAACGAAAGTTTAAGCGCGCTATTTGACCACTATGGCGTCAATCCGGACAAAACCAAACAAATATCAATCACAATAAAAAAAGAAAGCGAGCTGATTTTTTGGCTGGCTACAATTCTGCCTTTTTTAATTCCTTTATTGTTTGTGGTTGGCTTTTTCTTGTTTATGATGCGCCAAGCCCAAGGCGCCAATAGCAAAGCCATGAGTTTCGGTCAAAGCGGCGTTAAAGAATTTAATCCCAACAAAAAAATAAAGACTACCTTTAATGATGTTGCTGGCGTCAAAGAAGCCAAAAAAGAATTGGAAGAGGTGGTAGAATTTTTGAAAAATCCCAAAAAATTCACTTCGTTGGGAGCGACTATTCCCAAAGGCGTCCTGCTCTTGGGCGCGCCCGGCACTGGCAAAACCCTATTAGCCAAAGCCGTGGCCGGTGAAGCCAATGTGCCCTTTTTTAGTATTTCCGGTTCAGAGTTTGTTGAAATGTTTGTCGGCGTCGGCGCTTCCCGGGTCCGCGACTTGTTCCGCCGGGCCAAAAAAAATGCTCCCTGCATCGTTTTCATTGACGAAATCGACGCTGTGGGCCGACAACGCGGCGCCGGACTGGGCGGCTCCCACGACGAACGAGAGCAAACCCTCAACCAAATTCTAGTCGAAATGGACGGCTTTGAACCGAACACTAATGTGATTGTGATGGCGGCCACCAACCGACCGGATGTCTTGGATTCAGCCCTATTGCGACCGGGCCGCTTTGACCGCCGCGTTACCTTGGATTTGCCGGACATCAATGACCGAGAAATGATTTTGAAAGTCCACAGACGGAAAAAACCGATGGCAGCCGATGTCAATTTGCGCCAAATCGGCGAACGCACTCCGGGTTTTTCCGGCGCTGATTTGTCCAACCTGCTCAATGAAGCGGCGATTTTAGCGGCGCTTAATAATAAAAAGCAAATCAATCAATTAGACATTATTAATAGTATTGATAAAATCTTGCTCGGCCCGGAAAGAAAAAGCCATATTCTCAATAAAGCCGAAAAAGAAATTACTGCCTATCATGAAGCCGGCCACGCTTTGGTCGCCCACTTGCTACCCAATACCGACCCGGTCAGAAAAGTATCCATTATTGCTCGCGGCATGGCCGCCGGCTTTACTCTCAAATTGCCCAGCGAAGATAAAAAACTGCACAGTCGCTCAGAATTTATTGAAGAATTGGCCGTGCTCTTGGCCGGTCGAATCACCGAAAAAAAAGTTTTTGACGAGGTGACTACCGGCGCCCAAAGCGATTTGCGTGAAGCGACCAAGCTGGCCAAACGGTTGATTACCGAATACGGCATGAGTGATAAGCTGGGTCTGCGGACTTTTGGGGAACGGGAAGAACTGGTCTTTTTGGGACGCGAGCTCCACGAACAACGCGACTATTCGGAAAAAACCGCTCAAGATATTGACGAAGAGATTTACCGCTTGACCAGCGACGCGGCCAAAACCGCGGAAAAAATCATTACCGAACATAAAATTGACTTGGATAAAATTGCCCAGGAATTGTTAATCAAAGAAACTATTGAAGCTGAAGAATTTGAAAAACTGTTAGGCAAAAAAAAGACTACCACCGATTAACAACCAAAAAACACAACTAGAACAGCAGCGTCTATTTAGACGCTGCTGTTCTAGTTTTAATTAAATCATTCCCCCTTGTGGACTTAACAGATTAACCTGTGTTATAATATATTTAATCAGTTTAAAAAAATAACCAAACTATATGGAAGGGACTGCTCTTTACCGGCCAATTCTGAAAAAGGCTTGGCTGATGACCAAAAAATTTAAGTATCTATGGTTTTTTGGTTTTTTCGCCACTATTTTAGGCAGCAGCGGCGAATATGAAATGTTAATGAGAATAACGCCCCAAACCGGAAAAAACAACAGCGTCATCGGGGCCACTTGGGCCAGCTTCAAAGCCGGCTTGGAAAACGGCCTTGCGTCTGATGGCGGACTGTTGACCAATCTATTTAGCGCCATCAAAGCCAGCCCTCAATCAATTGTGCTGGTGGTGTTTATTTTTATGCTGGCCCTAACGATTGCTCTTTTTGTCCTCTGGCTGGCCATCATATCGGAAATCGGCTTGATTAGAGGGACGGCCTGGGCCAGTAAAAACAAAAAACTAACCATCACTAACGGAGTTGATTTTGCCGTAACTAAATTTTGGCCGGTCTTAGCGGCCAACGCCCTGATGAAACTGGCGGTTTTTATTTTGTTTATTATTGTCGGCTGGGAAATATTATTTCTCAGCGCCCAGGGACCAACCGGCACAATCATTTATTATGTGTCTTTCGTGATTTTTGCCTTAATTGTTTTTGCCATCTCTTTTGTTTCCCGTTATCAACTTTATTATATTGTCATCGGCAAACAAAAAGTGCTTCCCGCGCTTAAGTCGGGCTGGCAATTATTCAGAAAAAATTGGTTGATTTCCTATGAGATGGCTTTTATTTTGCTGGTCCTTTCTCTGCTTATTACCGCTATTGGCGTCTTTGCCGGTTTGGCTATTTTATCCATTCCCATTAATTTGCCAGTCTTCTTTCCGCTCGAACCGTGGCTGGGCATGATTATCGCCCTAATTTCCATTCTTGCTGTGCTGGCGCTGAATTTCTTTATCGCTGCCGGGTTGACCACTTTTCAGTGGAGTTGCTGGACTCTGTTGTTCGACAATATTGACAAAGGTCAATCAATCAGCAAAATTACCCGAACCGCCCAAGACCTGCCGACTTATATTCTTAACAAAAAATAAACACCCCAATCAATAAAACCATCCTCGCCGTCCGATTTTTGCCGGGGATGGTTTTAAACTTGAAAAAAAATCATAAAAAAAGTATAATAAATAAAAAAATAATTATCCTGCTATGCCTCTCGGACCATCATTGGACGACCTAATAAACAAAAATTCGGCTGACGAAGATTCGACTGAAGAAAAGTTGCAAAAAAAGATTATAGAAATCACCCGGCGAGAAAAAGAGGAAGAAATAAGACAACAGGCCGACAGTCAGGGCTTGCCCTACATCAATTTGTCCGGATTCGCCATTGGTCCCGATGCGATTTCCCTAATTGATTCACAGACGGCAACCACCAATCAGGTGGTGAGCTTCTTTTATAACGGCACGGAAATTCGATTGGCCACCACTAATTATACCGACTCGATAAAAGAGCTGGAACAAACTTTGGCCGAGGAATATCATGCTAATGTCTCTACTTATTTAATCTCCCAACATAGTTTGAACCTGGCGCTCAAAATTTATGATACCTTGCCGAAAATAAAAAAGAGTGTGGCCGGCATTGAAATTAAAGCCGAAGAACTGAAGCAATACGAAACAGAAATCAAAACTTTTAAAGATTTGGATGATAAAATCAAGCAAGTTTCCACGACCGAATTGATTACTCTATTAATGGCCGGCGCGATCAAATCGCGCGCTTCTGATATTCATATTGAAGCGGAAGAAAAGGGAATAAAAATCCGTTACCGAATAGACGGCGTTTTAAATGATGTCGCCACGATTGAAAAAAGAGATTGGCCGAAAATCGCTTCGCGCATTAAACACCTAGCTAAACTCAAAATCAATATCTCCGACCGCCCCCAGGATGGCCGGTTTTCCGTTTTTCTGACCAACGACCGAATCGATTTGCGTGTTTCGGCGCTGCCCACCGCTTTTGGTGAAAGCATTGTCATCCGCCTGTTAATGTCTTCGGCGGTTAATTTAAGTTTTGATGATTTGGGCTTAAGGGGGGGCGCCTTTCAAATTTTGGAAAGAGAAATTCAACGCCCCAATGGCATGATTGTTACGACCGGCCCGACCGGTTCCGGCAAAACCACCACTCTTTACGCTATTTTAAAAAAGCTAAATAAGCCGGAAACCAAAATTATCACCATTGAAGACCCAATTGAATATGAGCTCAAGGGCATCAATCAAAGCCAGGTCAACAAAGATTATACTTTTGCCAAAGGATTACGCTCGATCGTTCGCCAAGATCCGGATATTATTATGGTCGGCGAAATTCGCGATTTAGACACCGCCGAAATTGCCATTCAAGCGGCTTTAACCGGCCATTTAGTCTTGTCCACTATTCATACTAATGACGCTTTTGGCGCCATTCCGCGCTTTTTGTCCATGGGAGCCAAACCGTTCTTGCTGGCGCCGGCCCTAAACGTGGCGATTGGCCAACGGCTAGTGCGGCGAGTTTGCGATAAATGCAAAACCGAAATTGAATTATCCGCTGAGTTCAAAGAGCGGGTAAGCAAATTACTAAGTGAGTTGCCCAACAAGCCGGAATACGAACCTTATAAAAAAGATATCGAGCAATTAAAATTCTATCAGGGCGCCGGTTGTGAAAACTGCCAAGGGCTGGGCTATAAGGGACGCATCGGTATTTATGAAATAATGCCCATCGACGGCGAGATAGAAAACAAAATTACCAAAGGCGATCTGTCGGAATATGAAATAAAAGCCCTGGCCAAAGAAAAGGGCGTGGTCACGATGGCCCAAGATGGCCTCTTAAAGGCGCTTGACGGCATCACTTCGGTAGAGGAAGTGTTTAGAGTGTCAGAATAAATTTCTCTCGCTGACGCCAATAAAATATTAACTATCAACCAATTAAGGTAACACACCAATGAACATACCAAGGTATGTTCATTGATCAAAATAAAAACCGTCCTCAGCCGGGCGGATTTTATTTTTTGCCTCCTTAATAAATCCTCCACCCACCCGTTCGCTTCCCTTGATGATACTCATCATAATTCAAAAAGCGCCCCTCACGGGGTGCTTTTTGAATTACGTGGTACCGCCACGCCTGTCCGCCTGGGGCGGAGGGAATATCGCGCAAATCGCCAACGGAAACTTGGCGATTTACTCTGTCCGGGGTGGTCGCCAATCCTGCGCCAACTCGGATTGGCTTATAGCCTCGCTGTGTCACTCGCCTTCCGGCTCGTTCCTTGCTCAGCTAACCACCCGTCCGATTCCCCGTGACACAAAATTATAGAAAGTAAAAGCCCCCTTAGGAACGGGGGCTTTTACTTTCTATTTATTAGTACCGCCACGGGGAATCGAACCCCGGTTGCCAGGATGAAAACCTGATGTCCTAACCACTAGACGATGGCGGCCTAAATCTAATTAACCAAAACAACAATCACAAAAAATATTGTACACCCTTATCAACCAAAAGTCAATCTCGCCAAAGAAAAAAAAATTTAGTATGATAAGGGAGTATGGGAAAACTACAAGAAATAAAAAAAGCGCTCAAAGAGTCGGCAGATAAAAACCAAGCCAAAATACTGTCGAGCTTCTTCAAAACCGGCCCAGGCCAATACGGCGAGGGCGATATTTTTTGGGGCATTAAAGTGCCCCAACAAAGAAAAATTGCCAAAAAATATTCGACCCTTAGTCTAACGGAAATCACAACGCTCCTTTCCAGCCCCATCCATGAACAGCGCCTGATCGCTCTATTCATTTTAATCGACCAATATAAAAAAGCGACTGACGCTAACAAGAAAAAAATTTTTGATTTATACTTGAAAAACTACCGCCAGATCAATAACTGGGATTTGGTCGATTTGTCAGCGCCGAACATAGTTGGCGAATACCTGACCGACAAGCCGAGGGACATCTTATACCGATTAGCCAAATCAAAAAATCTCTGGCAAAACCGAATCGCTATTTTAGCCACTTATACCTTGATTAGAAATAATGATTTTAAAGACGCTTTGGCAATAATAGAAATGAGTTTGAAACATCAGCACGACCTGATACACAAAGCCGCCGGCTGGATGCTCAGAGAAATTGGCAAACGAAACCAAAAGCTTGAAGAACAATTTTTAAAAAAACACTATCGACAAATGCCTCGAACTATGCTAAGATACGCGATTGAAAAATTCCCCGAAACAAAAAGACAAATTTATCTAAAAAAATGAATATATTAGCGATTGAAACTTCGTGCGATGAAACCGCGGCGGCTATCTTGAGGGCCAAGCGCGGCCGGCTGGAGCTGGCGGCCAACGTTGTTTCCTCGCAAATCAATATCCATAAAAAATACGGCGGCGTCGTGCCGGAAGTGGCGGCTCGTCATCATTTGGAAAATATCATACCGGTTATTGATGAGGCTATTCAGGCGGCCCAAATAAAACCGGCGGCGATAGACTTTATTGCCACGACTGCCGGACCAGGTCTAGTCACCGCCTTGTTAGTCGGCATTGAAACAGCCAAAACCCTAAGCTACGCCTGGAACAAACCGCTAATTCCGGTCAACCATATGTATGCCCACCTGGCGGCCAATTTTTTCAATCAGTCAATACAATTTCCGGCCCTCGCCCTAATCGTCTCCGGCGGACATACCGAAATAGTGCTACTAAAAAATCATCACCACTACAACAAAATCGGCCAAACTGTTGATGACGCCGTTGGCGAAGCTTATGACAAGGCCGCCAAACTGCTCAATCTGGGTTACCCAGGCGGACCAATCATCGCCCGACTGGCCGATAAATTTTCCGGCCCAAGCCCCATTAATCTCCCCCGGCCAATGATTAATTCCCGGGACTTTAATTTTTCCTTTTCCGGACTAAAAACCGCTCTTTTGTATACCGTCCAAAAAATGACTAAGAAAGAAATTAAAACCAGAACGCCGGAAATCTGTCGGGCGTTTCAAGACGCGGCCGTGGAAGTCTTAGTATCCAAAACCATTAAGGCCGCCAAAAAATATCAGGTGCAATCAATTCTATTGGCCGGCGGCGTGGCCGCTAATAAAAAACTGAGGGCAGACTTAAAAGCGACGGCGGAAAAAAATAATTTCCAATTCCGGGTACCGGAATTTAAATTATGCACTGATAATGGCGCCATGATTGCTATTGCCGGATATTATTTATCAAGAAAACACCACCCCCGAAAAGACGGCTGGCAAAAAATATCCGCTGACCCGAATTGGGAATTGTAACCCCGGCCCATCAACCAAAACCCGCAACCTAAAAAACATCTCCCAATAAATTGGCACTGCAATGAAAATTATTACCAACAGCGAAAAAGAAACAATAAAGTTTGCCGAAAAACTTTCCCAATCACTCAAGGGCGGCGAAGTGCTGGCTCTTTTGGGCGACTTGGGTAGTGGCAAAACCGCTTTTACCAAGGGATTGGCTAGAGGACTGGGAGTGAAAAACATTATCACCAGTCCGACTTTTGTGTTGATGAAAAATTATAAAACTTCAGCCCAGGCGCCGATAAAAACCCTGACGCACATCGACGCTTACCGCCTAAAAAGCGGCGAGGATTTAAAAGCGATAGGCGCCAGTGAACAGTTTAACGATCCGAGCGGGATTACCGCCATTGAATGGGCTGATAATGTAAAAAGCATTATCCCCAAAAATGCCATAAAAATTTATTTTCAAATAGGAGAGAATAATAAACGCCAAATAGAAATAAAAAAACCGCCCATCGCGCTTAGATAGTTTAGCGCGCCGGGCGGCAGGATTAATCAACCGACAATAACAATACCGCTAACGCCGGCCAGCTCTTTTTTTAAAGCACAGAAGCACAGACCGGACAAACGCATTCATCCTGGTTTTGAGCATAAAGGACAATCTCGTCCCCAAACCGAGCAATACCCGCCTGATCGTGACCGGCAACTTGCGGAAACGCCAGCTGCAATGAGGCAAAAAACAGATTCTGCAATGCCTCAAATTTGATGCTGGACAGACAAACCGCCATCGCCTGAGACGATGCCATCAACGCTGCTCGCTCTTCTTGATTGGTCCGGTCATATTGCCAATTGAACTTTTCAAACAAATCATTGTAGGCCAAGCCCAACTGCCGAGAGAAAAACAGCAATCGCTTCAAATCCTCTCCCAATGAGCCAATAATGTTTGTTTTTTGCTCGTCGGTAATCTCCGGAATGGTGGCGAGAACAGCGCTATTGTCAGCGTTCAAATCAACTGCCGCCACCCCCTGACAGGCCTCTTGTAAGAACATCTTTTTCTCCCTTCTGTCCTTTTTGGACACAATCAGCTTCAGCTAAACCCTTTAGCTAAAGTACCCAACATTTTAACAATTTATTCGTTTTTTGTCAACTATCCACAAGGCAAGGCCAGGTTTAGTTATTTTCTATTTTTTATGCTATAATATATTCATATGGCCAAAACAAAAATAACCAACTCTGCCAAACTCAACTTTAAAAAAGACACTCGGTCACCGGATTTTTTATTTGATCAGGACAAAACTCAAGATCAGGAAACAAACCTTTGGCAATCCGAGGGCCAATTGTCCTGCGATGTATTGCAGGATGAAAACTTCATTATCATCAAATCGGCTATTGCCGGCGTTGAGCCCAAAAATCTGGACATCTCGGTTAGTAATGATTTACTGACAATCCGCGGCTGGCGCGATATTGATGAAACCATTAAAAATGAAGATTTTTACTGCCGAGAAATTTATTGGGGCTCCTTCAGTCGCTCCATTGTCTTGCCCCAAGAAGTCGACCCCAACCGAACCGAAGCAATCCTAAAAAATGGCATTCTGACCATTAAACTACCCAAAAAATACAAAACCGCTTCTATTGCCGTGAAACATTTTGACGATTAATTTATGGAAAAATTTAAAACTTGGTGGGAACAACCGTTCAAACAAATTCGAGACGGCCGAATTGATAAAAGGTGGCTAATTATCACAATTTTAGTCGCTTTTTTTATCATGCTGACAATAGCCACCGGTATTATTATCGCCTTTGAAATTCAGTACCGACAAAAATTTTTTCCCGGCAGCAAAATAGGCAATATCAGCCTGGGCGGCCTGACCCCGGTCCAAGCTTTGGAAAATCTGGAACAAATCACTGAAAACATTGAAAAGGAAGGAATAAAAATAATTTATCGTAATCACGACGACCTGTATTTAAAAGTGACGCCGATGCTTAGCGCCTTAACTGATCCGGACTTGTCGCGAGCAATAATTGATTTTGACAATCACAGCGCCGTTTATGATGCCTTTGCCTACGGTCGCAGCGGCAATTGGCGGCAAAACATCAAACAACAAATGACTATGTTGTTTACGGACAAAAAGTTCAAAACCAAAGTGGAGATTGACGAACCAACTCTTAAAAAAAATTTACAAGAACAATTTTCCGACCTGGAGCAAACCGTCCAAAATGCCAAACCCCTCATAACTTGGCAAGGTAATAATTATCGCTTAGATATTCTCCCCGAACAATCGGGTAAATCATTTGATTTTGCCGGTGCCATCAATGAGCTTCGCGCCAATTTGGAACAGCTCAAAAATGATCAAATCGAATTAATCAGCGTGGCCGCCGAACCAACCGTGACAAAGAGTCAAGCCGAACAAGCCAAACAACTTATCGAACAAGTCTTGTCAACCACCAGCCCCCAATTCCAAGACGAAAATCGAACTTGGACAATCGGTAAAGCTGACCTGTCAACCATGCTGGAATTCTATCGGGCTGACAATGAAGTAAAATTGGGCATCAATCAAGACGGTTTTTATGAATGGTTAGACAAAAACATCGGCACCACCCTCAATATTGAACCCCAGGATGCCAACATTGAAATGAAAGACGGTAAAGTGACAAAACTAACCCCTCATGTCGTCGGCAAACAAGTCAACCGATTAGCGGCCTACCAACAAATTAACCAAGGCCTGTTGTCCGATAACCTGTCCTTCACTTTAACTGTTGATACCGCTCTACCCAAAATAGTCACTGGCGATATTAATGATTTAGGCATTAACGAGATAGTCGGCACCGGTCAATCAAATTTTGCCGGCAGCTCCCAAAATCGCCGCCACAATATCAAAAACGGCGCCAGTCGGTTGCATGGCATTTTAATCAAACCCGACGAAGAATTTTCCTTGATCACTGCCCTGGGAAATATTGATGCGACGACCGGTTATTTGCCGGAATTAGTCATCAAGGGGAGTAAAACAGTGCCGGAATACGGGGGCGGCTTGTGCCAAATCGGCACCACGATTTTCCGGGCGGCCATGGCTTCGGGCTTACCGATTACCGAAAGAAGAAACCACTCTTACAATGTTTCCTATTACCTGGAAAACGGCCTGCCCGGCACCGATGCCACGATTTACATTCCTCATCCGGATGTTCGCTTCATCAACAATACCGGCCATTATATTCTAATCCAATATCGTCTTGAAGGAGATAATTTGTATTTTGATTTTTGGGGCACGAAAGATGGCCGAACCGCCGAACGCACTACGCCCAAAGTCTGGGGCTGGACTTCGCCACCGCCCACTAAATACATTGAAACCACCAACTTGGCTCCCGGTCAAAAAAGATGCACTGAAAGCTCTCATCAGGGCGTCAGCGCCGCCTTTGATTATATCATCACTTACGCTGACGGCACTACCGATAAAACCACTTTTAGCTCTTATTACCGACCATGGCAGGCGGTTTGCTTAATCGGGGTGGAAAAATTACCCGAAGAGGAAACCACTGATAACCCTGAGGCCGGCGATGTGACCGCTAGCGAACAACCGACTTAAACCGCTTTTAAAATACCAAACTGAAAACCCACCCCGAGTATTCGGGGTGGGTTTTCTTACTATCCAATAACCTGTAGATCCATAAACGACGTGACGAGCTAGTATGGCCAGGCAAGAAAATTTTTTGAAGCAATGTTCGAGCAAAAGCCCGAACAGGGCTGTTAAAAAATTCCCATGCTTGTCGTGCCTAGCCATATCAGCCCGTCGCCGACGTTTGGTGTGAGATAAAAATTTTCTCAAATTTGATTGGAAGGTGACAAATTACGCCTAGGGCGCTAGGGGATCTACAGGTTGCTAGATACTACCAATAATACTGCAGACAAAGAAACTATTTCAAGGTAAAGCCCGAGTTTTTTTGGAACCTGAACGATCCTTAAAAAAATAATTCCCATGCTTGTCGTGCCTGCAGAATGATTGGTACTATCCTGCTTTGCCAGAGTAAAATGAACTGACACCCTATCTTATCATATTAAACTTGAAATGTCAAGTTAATTTAACGATAAATCAATAAAAAATAGCTAAATTTAGGAAAATTTAACTAAAAATAGTCTCTTCCTACCTTAAGCAAAGACATTATAACTCTTTTTTTTATTCGTGGCAACCGTAGGTTAGGAACAATTTATCCATAAATTATCACCACCTTGTTTTTAGCGCTTTTGCCCCGCTTTATTTCGACGCAGCTCTTGGCCACGCCAAAATAATCAGCCAACAATTCAACCAGTTGCTGATTGGCCTGGCCAGCGACCGGACGAGCCGTCAGCCAAACCTTGTAAACTTGCGGCGTGATTTGTTCAATTTTAGTTTGCGAAGCGCCGGGCCGCGCTTCTACTAACAGTTGTCTCATAAATCTTCCAATATTTTTAGAACCAAATTATCATCAGTCGAATCATAAACGGCAAAAGTCGGTTTTTGAAATAAGCCGCCCAAAGTGCCGGGATTAATCAATTGGCAATGATTGGCCAATGTCTCCAGCCAGGGTTTATGGCTGTGGCCGTAAAACACTAGCGCGTATTGGCCGCTGGCCGCCAAAACTCTGGCCGTCTCGGGAAAGTGACAAAAAGCAATTTTAATTTTTCCGGACCGCTCCGAATCAATCATCAATTCGCCCTGATCACCGTGTAGTTTGACCTGAGTCAAACTACGACAGACTTCCGCCAGAGCCGCCCGATCAGAAACATTACCGTGAACTAAATGAATTGGACCAAAAAAATTCGGCACCAACAATTTTGAAACCATAGCTGGCGCGGCAATATCACCACAATGAATAAGCATTTCTATCTGATTGATTTTGGCCCAAGCTAAAAATTTTTCTATATTCGGTATATTGTCATGACTATCAGAAATAATGGCGATTTTCATATAAAAATTTTATATCAAAAATTACTAAATTATCCCCACCACCGGCGGGCCGGCGTCACGGCGAATTATCAAATTGTTTGATGTTTACTTTATAATTGAGGTTTAATAACAATTTGACAATATAACAATGAAACCATTAATTCACTAGGAAATTAAAATTAAGAAGTTTTTCCGTCCCTCATTTTCTTCAATATCTTAATATCCTCAAGCTCTTGTCCGTCTTTGGGTGTCTCAATTATCAAATCAATGGCATGCTTCTGGGCCAAAGCCACTATTTCTTTAAATCCGGCCAACCCGATTTTGCCCTGACCGATATGCTGGTGGCGATCCTTTTTTGAGCCCAATTCGGCCTGGCTGTCATTGGCGTGAATTAAGAGCAAATTTTTTAAGCCCAAAATTTTATCAAACTGACGAAAAGTCCGACCGACTGACCGGCGATCGCGCAAATCATAACCGGAAGCAAAGGCATGGGCGGTGTCAAAACAAAAACCGATCTTGCGCCGCAAAACCATTGGCAACCTAACAACTATCTCGGCCATTTCTTCAAACCGATCGCCAATAATCTGACCGGCGCCGGCGGAAATCTCCAATAACAACTGAGTCCGGCCGGTGTAACCATTTAAAATATCCTTAAGACCGGCAATCACCTTTCGAATTGCCTCTCTTCGATTCAACTCCCGGGCACTGCCCGGATGAAACATCATTGCCCGAGCTGTCAATAATTCCCCCCGCTCCAATTCTTGCCGCAAGACACTGATAGAGCCATGATAAATCCGACTATTGGCCGAGGCCAGATTGATATAATATGGCGCATGAATATAGCAAGCTGTCTGTTTAAACTCCTTGAGCTTGGCTTGAAACTCCGCCGCCAGAGCTGCTTCAATCGGCTTGGCACGGCCGCCTTGCGGCGGTCGAGAAAAAAACTGAAAACACTCCGCGCCCAGTTCCTGCGCGCGCTGCGGCGCCAAAGATAAATCACCCGCCGCTGAAACATGAGCACCAATGCTAATTTTTTTTGTTTTGCTCATAAGCCCTGAAGGTGGTTTTTACTATTGTCGCCATATCACTAAAAACCGGCTGCCAGCCCAATACTGCGCCCGCTTTGTCGGCGCTGGCAAATATTTGAGCCGGATCACCAGGTCGGGGGGGACCGATTTCAACTTTAAAATCAACCCCAGATTCTTGTTTAACAGCTTTAATTATTTCCGCAACGCTAGTCCCTTGACCGGTAGCCAAATTAACCGTCAGACTGTTATTATTTTTATCCAAATATTCCAACGCCTTAAGATGGCCGCTGGCCAAATCCGACACGTGGATATAATCTCTAACGCCGGTACCGTCAGCGGTCGGATAATTATCGCCAAAAATCGTCACCTTATCGCGCCAACCCATCACTGCTTCAAAAATAATAGGCAATAAATTCTGCGGCGCCCGCTCCAACCCCTTAATATCTCCATCCGGATCATAACCAACGGCGTTAAAATAACGAAAAACCACAAACTTAATGCCCGACAGCTGATCATACCAAGCTAACAGCTTTTCCACTTCTAGCTTAGTGTGACCATAAAAACTGAGCGGCTTGGTTGGATGGTCTTCCTTCATCGGCAACTCTATTGGTTCACCATAAACAGCGGCACTGGAAGAAAAAATTATTTTCTTAACACCAGCCTCAATCATTGCATTTAACAAAGTAATACTGCCGACAAGATTATTCCAAGCGTATTTAGCGGGGTGGGTCATAGATTCGCCAACCGCCTTTAATCCCGCCAAATGAATAACCACTTCAATACCCTCAAGGGCGGCTAGCACTTGAGTCGGCGATAGTATATCTCCCTCAATAAACTCAGCCCCAGTAATGACATTGTCCAGCGTTCCGACGCTGAGATTGTCAAATACCACCGGCTGATGACCGGCCCGCAATAGCTGTTTGACAACATGGCTGCCAA
>Ga0116176_10000171_pt1 | contig 53947 bp, 42 predicted proteins | sample AD_STIC08_MetaG_FD_89803 | JGI IMG/M metagenome (GOLD analysis project Ga0116176, IMG submission 89803) | Active sludge microbial communities of municipal wastewater-treating anaerobic digesters from USA - AD_STIC08_MetaG | ecosystem: Engineered > Bioreactor > Anaerobic > Digestate | place: USA...
GATCTTGGAGCCCTTGATGTCTCCGTGCTTGCCAAGGAAGAACATCTGGTCGCGGGCGACCTGTGGGTTGTAGGTTGCGAAGTTGCGGGTGGCGCCGCCTTCGTACTTGTGGCGCTCGGTCTTCCAGTTGGCCTGGATCGGCAGGTGGCAGCCACCGCAACTGGTGGTCCATGAGGTGTGGCAGGCGTAGCACAGCATCTTGTCTTCGCTGTGCGCGCGCTGGTCCATGGGCACATCGGCGCCCCAACGCAGCTGGTCAGTGTCCATCGACATGGTGTGTGCGCGGGTGGCCTTGGCGTTGTAGCTGCCGGAGACGGGATCCGCGGTGTCCTTGACCAGCGACATGGTCCATTCCAGGTCGGGTGTGACGGCCGAACGCTGGATCAGCTTGTTGCCGACCCATTCGAAACGCTTCTTGCCATCCGGATTGCGGATAAGCAGGAGGTCGGTTCCGAACTTGGATGCGGCAGGGCCGGAAGTCTTGAGGGTGGGCAGCGCATCGGCGGTGCCGTGGCAATCCTGGCACTGGATCTCGACCGCGCCCATCACCTCGGCCTTGAGATAGCCATTGCCGTGGTTGTCCTGCGCAAAATGGCAGTCAACGCATTGCATGCCGACATCGACATGGATCGAGGACATGTGCACGCCCTTCTTCCACTTGTCCGGATCGTTGTCGGAAATCGAATGGCCATCCTTGTCCAGCAGGGTTCCCTTGCGGTCGCGCTTGTAGATGGCGCGGAAATTCCACCCATGGCCGTGATAGTCGGCAAACTGGGTGTCCTTCAACTGCGGGTTGAGCAGGGAAACATCCTTGGAGAACTCGGGATCCCCCCACTTGCCTCGGATCGCCGCCTCTTCCGGATTGCGGTCCAGGATCTTGCGCATCTTCTCGGCATCCGGATATTGCTGCTTTTCCGGCCACATGAAGGGTGCATCCGACTCGTAATCCCACATCGTGTAGCCGAGCATCGTGTTGATGAACATGTTCGGCTGATGCATGTGGCAGATCATGCATTGGCTGGTCGGGATGCGGCGCGTGAACTCGTGCTTGAGTGGATGACCGGGCTCGTCCTTGGGAATGGTCGGATCGACCTGCTGACTGAGGCCGGTGTTGCCGAATTTCGCGTAGATGGCTGAGTGGCGCGGGTCGCGATCATTGGCGTAGACAACGTGGCAGGCGCTGCAACCGGAAGAACGGAAGTCGCCGGGATTGTCGTTGGTGCCCAGCATCCAGATGAACGGGTCGTTGAGGCGCGTCTTGGTGATGTTGAGCACCGGGATGGATACCCGCAGCGCCGTACCGGGACCACGGAACGACTGGCGGATATCGGGTCGGCCCGGTTCCTCCAGCTTCTGGATCTGGCCGAATTCGTTGGGCAGGCCGATTTCCGTAAACACGTTGTTCACGTTGCGACCGCCGCGCTCGAAGATGCGGAACACGTCACCTGGCGGAACCGTTTCCCACGCCGGCAGCGGATTGATCTTCGGCAATACGCCGTGCGCGTCCATGGTGGCGTCGTTGGGGATGCCATTGTCGGCCGTGGTGCCGACGCCATCACGGTTGTAGGTCTCGCCGAGAATGGAATGCTTGAAGGGCAGGATGCCGTTGTTGTACGCCGCTGCGCCCCAGAACATTGCGGCATTGGCCATCAGGCTCTTTTCATTGGCCTGGATCAGTGGCAGGTGGCAGGCGCCGCAGGCTTCACGAGCGATGCGCAGGTCGCCCGGATTGATGAAGCGGACGAACTCCGGCGACTCCTTGAGCAGCCAGGTATAGCTGCGCACCGGGTTTGCGCTGGATTCCCAGCGTGAGGGATAGCTTGGCAGCACGTGTGCCTGATCGATGGCATTTCGATAGGCCAGCCCTTCGTGATCCCCGGCGGGAGCGGTGACGCTGGCGTTGCCGCCATGACAGTCGGTGCAGCCAAGGACCACGGCTGGACTTGCGTGCATGGTCTTGCGATCGCTGTCGGTGTGGCAGCTGATGCAGCCTTGCGACTTCTCGTCGGCCTGTGCCCAGGTCTGGAACGCCGGGGCATTCGGGGCGGTGACGTATTCGCGTTCGACACGCTCTTCCTTTCCGCCGGAAGCCTGTGCCATTCCCGACCAAAGCAGGAAGCTGGCGAATGCGATGGCAGCGATGGATCGCTTCATGGTCCTGCGCGCCTCTTCAGTACGTGAGTATCAGATTGCCAAGCACCGAATAATATTTGGTGTCTTCGCCGAACAGATCCTTGAGTCCCTGGCCTGGCAGCAGGGTGGCCGCAGAGACGCGCAGGATCATGTTCTGGGTGTTGTATGGCCGCCAGATCCAGGCCACGGATACATCGGTACCGATATTGCGACCGACATCCGCAGTGGCACGCGCCGCCTTCAGGATTTCCGTATCGGAAAACCAGAGCTCGTTGATGTTGGTGGAGATTCGCGACTGCGGCGTCACATCGAAATCCGCGCCCACGCCGAGCAACTGGATGCCGGGATTGTCGAAATTGGATTGACCCTGTTCCTTGGATGAGCGCAGGTTGGCGAGCAGGCCGTTGCGGCTGGCCAGGGCCACGCCACCGCCGCCGATCAAGGGGACGTTCTGGCGAATCCAGTAACTGGTGTCTGCGCCAGCGAAGATCGGATTCTCGAAAATGGAATCAAATCCCGTGGAGCGGTCATCGTATGGATCCTCGTCACCACTGGCCCAGGCCAACGAACCGCGCCAACGGATCCAGTCGAAATCCATGGAGGCTTCCGCAGCGAGGAATCCTGCCCGGATATCGGTGTCGGCCTGTACGAACACGCCCGGTTTCTGCTTGCCAAATGCGGCATAGGCAGACAGCGTCAGGTTGAGTCGGCCGATGTGCCCGTCGCCGTTGTAGCCCAGATAGGCGACGTCATAGGTGCGTGGAAATTCGCGACCGATGGCCGCCGGACGCTGGATGAACCCGTTGGAGTCGTAGAAGCTGGAATCCTCGCGGTTGCGGTTGTAGGCAAATATCGCCTGCGAAACGAAACCGGTGTACGGAAAGTCCTGGCGATACAGGTTGGCGATGAAAACGTCGTCATCACGCAGGCCCTTGGTCACGTCGTTCAGGCCGGAGTTGATGTCCTTTTCCAGGCGACGGAACAGGGCGAGGTTGTATTGCCAGTGGTTGTTGTCGCGATTGCCGAAAAAGCGCACGCCGAGCTGGTTGTCCTGGAACAGGAATCCGCGGAAGTCCGAGGAGAACGGCTGGATGCCGACTCGAACCTCGTCGACGTCGTAACGGGCGGACGCCGTGCGGAGGTCCTTGGTGTAGAACAGCTCCTGCACGCCGATAAATCCATCGTCGCGCTCCGTTCCCAGGCGCGGGTCCAGATTCAGCGCGCGGACCTCTTCGGTTCTTACGCGGTTGTAGTTGATGGCCAGGGTGGCCTTGAACTCGTCATCCGGTGGCTTGAATGCCGTATTGCCCTTGTACAAGAGGAACGAGGTGATGGCGGTCTGCGCAAAGATGATCTGGTCGGTCTGGCCGAGCACGTCGTTGGAGCCGGGCTGGTCTCCGGCCTGCGGACCCACCGGTGTTGGAATGCCGCGCGGTTCGAGCAGAGTGTCGGAGATTCCGGTCATCGAGAAGAACCATTCGTCTTCGTTGATCGGCTTGTCGCCCTTGAGCACGTTCTGGTTGTACGGGTCGTACCACGGTGTATTGACGCCGAGGGCTTCCATGATTCGCCAGCGATCAGGAACGGGCACGAATTCACCCACCTGATCGACCGGGGCCGGATTCAAGCCATCGGGATTCTGCTCGACGAACATCGGCAGCGGTTCCGGCGGATGCCCAGGGCGGCGCCGGGGAATCTGCGACGCGTAGGGGTCATAGGTGGGCGCAGGGATGATTCCGATCATCTGCAGCCACGCCATCGGCACGCTGCTGGATTGTGCAGATGCACCCGAGGCGGCAGAAGCGGCTGCCGCTGCCATGGCGAGGGTCAACAGACGGTGCTGGATGCCGATACGCATGTCACTTGCCCTCGCACACGTATTGCTCGGTGGAATTCAGGAACGGCGCCTGTGGACACTGCACATAGAGCAGGCGGGCGCCTTGCGGCACGAGGGTGTCTGCGCGGATTCCCGTCGGCGCATTGCCGATGGCGCCGCCCAGGGTGATCCCTGCATTGTGCAAGCCGAGGAAGGCAACCATGTCGCTCTGGTCGGTGCCATCGCCGGATGCGCCGATGCCGCCGACCAGCACGCCGTTGCGATAAATGGGCACGCTGCCGCCAAACAGGGAAATGCCGTTGGCGATCCGGCTCACGCCCGTGCAACTGGTTGGCACGTCGGTGAAGGCGGGCAGGTCGGTCCCGTCCAGATTCACGGTCAAGCCGCTTTGCTGGAGATAGTAGATAAGGAACGCGACAGTCTGCTGATAAACGATATCGAGTTCCAGGCCCGTCTTGAACACGCTCCAGCTTTCAATGGACGGGCTCAAGGGGCCGGGCGGACGGCCTGGCACACCATCCGGATAGAACGGACGCGAGAGGTTGCCGATGGCCCGGTTCGAGTAGGCAATGGCGCCATCGGCGAGTGCGCTGGCCTGTGGCAGGAACGCCTGGAATGCGCCGACGTAATCGGCGGGATCGCTGGCTGCTCCGGACGTGAAGGAGATGCGGCCGTTGGCAACATCCAGCGAACCGGTCACGTAGTTGATGGGTGCGATCGAGCCGATATCCGCAGCCGCATAGTCGCCCGAGAAGAATGCCGCCGTGCGCGCCTTCTGCGTGGTCACGTCCACGGCATCAAGCAGGGAATCGCGCGAACGCACGATGCCCAGCACCGCGCCATTGGTATCGACCACGACGACGGTTTCGCCGGCCGGAGAACCGAAGGGGCGGCGCACCTGGGCGCGCGTGCGATTGGCAACGGCGAGCGACTCGCGCAGCAGGGTGAGGACTTCATTGGCCGTCAGTGCATTGGGACCGTCTGTGCCATCGCGTGGAGGAAAGCGGTTGGTGCCGGTTCCGTCATCGACGACGAATGCATCCAGGCCAGGGAAATTGACCGGGTCGGGACGGATTCCGGATTCAACCTGGCCAAAGGCTAGGCCACGCACGATGGTGCCGGTGAAAAACAGGGGGACGGGAATGACGCCGCCGGTTTCCGGGCCGAGGCTCGCGAACGTGGGCGCAGCGGCCGGATCCAGAGTGAGTCCGGAAAAATCGACATCCGAATAGCGCAGGCTCAAACCGCCGGCAGTGATCTGGTTGGCGCGACGATCCGCAGGTGCGGCAAATCCGTAGCTTCCGGCAATCGCAATGAACTCATCGATGTTGCGGTCGATGTCGGCGGTGCTGGTGTCCACGCCATAGGTTTCATCGGCTGCGACACCGACCGCTCCAACCGGAACACCGGCCTTGTAAAGCGGCACGCCGCCCGGATCGGCAGCCAGGCCGATTCCCGAACGATGCGGCCCTGCGTCGGGCCCAATGCCATTGAATCGCCTGCTCAGATCCGAGCAGGGCAGCTGTGAAAATTGCACGCCAAACAAGGGGCCGGACGGTGCCGTGATGTCACCGGGGGCAAAGTGCTCCTGGGCGACTTGTCCCGCGGTTCTTGACGTGAAGGCATTGCCTTCGGATGAAAAGTAGTCGGCCGTCAGCGCCTTGGCGATCGCCGTGAGTTCACTGGGCAAGGGAATCCCCTCCAGCCCGCCGACTATGCCGCGGCCGGAATTGACCAGTTGGGTCGGGGGGGCGCCCGTCATGCGATAGGCTCCCAGGACATTTCCGACCCGATCCGTAACCACGATGGTCGCGGGCTTCGACAAGGCCCGCGCCTCGTTCACTGCCTGCGCAATGACCTTTTGAACATCGTCCACGGTGAGGAAGGAACTGGCGTTTGCGCAGGAGCCTGCGCAGCCTGAGTCGCCGTTTCCTGTTGGCGGTGGATTGTTCGTGCCGACATCGCTGTCGGTGTTGCTGCCTCCGCCGCATGCAAACAGCATGCACAGTGACGTGAGCAGTGCGCCCAACCTGATGATCCGCATCCTCCCTCCCGTTGTCAGAGCTGTGCCTGCCTTCGGAACCCGTCGTGGATCATAGCTCAGAGAACCGAAGTCGCCTATTCCCTGTTGCAATCCTGGCCGGCACAGCAGGCGATGCAGCCAGACATCGGGACTGTCCAGTGCGCGACTCAGTTGGCACCGGGCTTGTCGAGTGTCAGGGTCTTCGACTGGTGATAGGCGTGGCAAGCGATACAGGTGCTGGCGACCTTGTCGCTGGCGTGTGCAACCGCATGGCATTGACGGCAGTTGTCGATACCCGGGATGAGCAGGTCATTCGATGCCTGTGAACGCTCGGCGCCAGCATGGCAGTCGGCGCACTTCATGGTTTCGTGGCGGGCATGGCTGAAGCGCGCATCGGCGTACCAGATTCCGGAAACCCGGACCGGCGCCACGTTCCAGTCGGATTCCCCGGATGGTGGGGAAATCGAGTGGCAGGTGACGCATGCCTTGCCGGTAAAGAGCGTACGGGCTGCTTCGCGGGCGCGATCGCGTGCCCAGGACAATGCCTCCACCTGTTCCTGGCGTGACATCGGTGGCGAACCCGGACGGCGTCGCTCCTGCACGATGGTGGGCGCGCGCGCATCGGCATAGCCACCTTCGAGTCCGCGCCGGGCGTAGAACTCGTCGAGCGTATAGGTGACGGCGGCAACATCGGCGTGCGGAACCTCCCGCCCAGGGGCAAGCGTGTCGAAACCCAACTGGTGACATTCGTGGCACATGCTCTCGAAGGCGATCGGTTGCATGGCGGCTCCCGCAGCATCGGGCAGATGGCAGTTGGCGCAGGTCAGGGTCTTGCGGCCATTGGGGGTGTTGAGGCCGTCTGCCTTCAGGTGTTTCTCGTGGTTGAACTTGAGGCCCGAGTTTTCCTTGAGGCTGGCGGTCCAGGTCATCGACTTGGGCATGAATTCGCCATTCGCCGCCCAGCCGGGCAGGTTGATGTGGAACTCGGGATGCGCCTTGCCGAAATCCGAAATATCCGCGATCTGGCTGGCACCGGCCGTGCGCGACTTGAGGTCTGAATGGCAATCCGAGCACAGCGACTGCTTGCGGCTGACCATGCCACGCTCGCCATTGTGATCCTGGTGGCAGGTTCCGCAACGTGCGTCGCCAAGCTCGGGAATGTTGAACCGGGCCGGGTCCGCATGGGCCTTGGTTTTCACGTGACACGAGGTACAGGCGTTGTCACGCACCATGAGGAAGGCGTGCTGATGGCATCGCTTGCAGTCGGTGGCGAAGAACCGATGTGCGGCATCGACTTCTCCGGGATTCCAGAACGAGGTGCTGGGTAGCGGCGAATAGCGCAATACGGTGTTGAAGCCGGGTATGACGTGGGTCGATGCCGGCAGGATCAGGCCCAATGCCAGGACCAGGATGAAACCGGTCCAGGATGGCCAGCGCTTGGCAATCCAGGTCTGGTCCAGGCTGGTTGGCTTGCTGCGACTGGAGCGGATGGCGGCCTGTTCACTCTTGTCGATTGTGGAAACTTCAACGGCGGCATCGAACTCGCCGCGCGCATCAAGCAGGGTCAGGCGCGTGGAGCCCAGCTCGATGACTGCGCCCGTGCCCACGGCCTTTGTGTAGGTGAGTTCGCCATTGACGCGAATGCCGGCGACGATGAGCGACTCGACGCGATACTGGCCATTGCCCAGGGCCGTGACGCTGGCATGGTTGAGCGCGGCGCGAAGGTCGGGCAGGAAGATGGCCTGGTCCGCCGCACGTCCAATGGTGAGGATTTCGCCGAAGTGGATATCGTCCTCGTAGGAAATCGAACCCTTGCCCTTTTTCAGGACGCGACGAATCAGCCAGCGCATGGGCCTGGCCTCCTAAGGAAGGTCTGAACAAGTAATGTCGCGAGCAAGCTCGCTCCCACCATTGCATGATTTTGTGGGAGCGAGCTTGCTCGCGACGAATGAGTTCCGTACTTGTTCAGAGCTTCCCTGACGCGTGAACATGATTGCCGGGTGCGGGTCATGGCTTGCGGGTCACCAGTAGAAGAACACGGACACGATGTGGCCAATGAGGGCCGCGAGCAGGGTGACCGACAATGGAACGTGGATGTACAGCCAGATTTCCATGATTGCCTGGTACTGGATGTCGCGGGCAACGCGGGTCGCCAGCGACCGCTTGCGCGAGAGCATGTCGATGAGTTTGCGCAGGGCCTCGGCTTGCTTGTCATCGGCACGGCCGGCAAGGAAATCGACCATCAGGAGCATGGTCTGGCCGGCCTGCATGGGGGCAGGCGCCGCACCGAGCTGCGTTTCGCGTTGTTCCATGGCACTGCGGATCTTGGCGATGGCGATGTCCGAGCCATCGCGTGCGCGCAACTGGGTCATCACGCCGCCGCCGAGTTTGGTGTTTTCGATCGAACGCAGCACCACGGCATGGATTTCCGGTGCGATGCCGTCCGCCAGGTTCAAGGCGTTCTGGTCAATCTCGCCGATCTCCTCGAGCATCGCATCGCGGGTGGCGCTTTCGCGGTTGCGCGTCATCAGGGTCGGATAGCGAAGGTAGGCATACACGCCGAAGAAGCCGCTGAAAATCACGATCAGCATGAGCACGAGGGCAAAGGTGTGCAGGTTCCAGCCAAACTGGAAGCCGCAATGCAGCAGGGTGATGAGGATCAGGCTGGTGCCAAGGTAGATGTGCGCGGACAGCCAACCGCGCGTGGTGCCCATGTTGGTGGCGTAGCTGCGCTTGCGGATGCCGAACAGCATCAGCCAGACGATCAGCAAAGCGGCAATGGTGCCGAGGGTGTAGCCAAGCCAGGTGCCGCCATTGGGGGCAACGGCGGGATCGTGCCAGACATACAAGGCAATCGAGACGACGCAAAGCACGATCGATATCCACAGATAGCGTGACTTTGCGTAAGTGAGGATGGAATCGTGCACGGACTACTCCCGCACTGCCGGGTGAGGGAATCGGACCGGTTTCGATCCGCTGCGGTTTTCCGTGCGGGTCTGGTGCACAGTCATAGGTGGATCAACGCCGCGACTGGGCATAGGCGGGGAATTCCTCGGGGCTGATGCGGATGGCAGCGCCGGTCGGGCACGCGCGCACGCATGCGGCGCCACCGGCCTGGTCCTTGCACATGTCGCATTTGACGGCCTTCTTCAACTTGGGGTCGTGTTCCGCGTCCGGATCGTAGGGCGCTTCACCGGGGCCTGGGCCGCGCCCGAACAGCAACCACTGGATCAATCCGGGCTTCTTGGGCGGCTTGCTCGCCATGTGGATCACGCCATACGGACAGTTGCGCACGCAGTTGCCGCAGCCGATGCAGTTGTCGGCGATGAACACCTCGCCATTGGGTGCCCTGCGGATTGCATCGGGTGGACAGTCCTTCATGCAATGGGGGTGTTCGCAATGGCGGCAGGAGGTGGGTACATGCACGTTGGCGAACGTCGGGCCCGCTTCGCGATCCAGTCGCGAGGTGCCGCCGTGGGTTTCCGCACAGGCTTTTTCGCAGTTGTCGCAGCGAACGCAGAGCGATTCGTCGATCAGCAGGATGTCGGTTGCTTCTCCGGCGCCCTGCGCCATGAGGAAGGAGATGATGTCTCCGCCGCCGGGCATGGCCTGCATGGACAGGTTGGCTGCGGTGCGATCCTTGAATTCCTTCTGCAGGCGCAGGCGCAGGGCAGGGATGCGGTTGAGCAGCTTCTTGAAGGCCGCGCCGTCGAGCTGGATGGTCTCCGTGGCGATGGCAGCGCGCGCTGTCGCTGATCGTTTGGCTTCACCCATCAGGGCCATTTCACCAACGTAATTGCCTGCCGCGACATAGGTCAGCACGATGTCCTTGCCGCCGATGTTCCGCGAGATGGTCAGCGAGCCAAGGCGGACCAAGTGCAGGCAATCGCCCTCATCGCCTTCCTGGAATACCAGCTCTCCTGCCTTGTATCGCTTGAGGCTTGCGCCGCTGGCCAGGTCCTGCAACTGCTCGGGACTTGCCTCGGCCGCGAATCGCGAACGGATGGCGCGGATGATGAAGGCGCGATCGATTTCCGCCTTGACGGCTTCAACCGAGCTGATGAGCCGGTTCATTGACCTGCGTGGTGTTTCCACCAGGATGCAGTTGGGTCCGGCCTTGACGGTGGCGGTGCGGCGACGACCGGAGATCAGGCTCATTTCACCGAAGAACTCGCCACGCCTGAGGATCACCGGGGCCGGCTTGTCCTCGACCACGATGTGCACTTCGCCTTCCACGATCGAGTAGAAGCTGTTGGTGTAGTCGTTGCGCTCGAAGATGATCTCGCCTTGCGCCGGGGTGCGGATGTCGGAATCGAGCATGAATTCGCGCATCTGCAGCGGTGTGATGTGCGAGAGCAGGGGAACGTTGCGCTGGATCTGTGCAAGGGTCTGTTCGACCGTGCCGATGCCCTTGAGGTTGTTGAACTTGGCCTTGAGCAGGGGAGCATCGGCGGGCTCCACCGGATTGCCGGTGATGTACTCGACGACTTCATAGCCCTGGTTCATGGCCTGCTTGATGAGCGGGTAGCCACCCAGGGCACCCACGATATACAGGCCCTTCACGTTGGACTCGTATTGGGCGCTGATTGCGGGAACGGATGCCGGATCCTTGCTCGGGAACACCACGCCGCAGCCTTCGACGAAACCGCGCGGGGCAGTGGCCCCGAGTCGCGCGATGACGCGATCAAGCAGGATCTGCGCTCGCCCGTTGGAGGTGTTCAGGATCATGCGGCCGGGCTTGCGGCCCGCGCTCAGGGCCTCGACCTTTTCCGGGGCGGAGTTGTAGTAGCACTCGATGACACCGTCGTCGATGGCCTTGAGGATGGCCAGCTCGTTGCCTTTCTTGGCGCGGGCAAATTCGTCTTTGCGATTGATGATGATGACGTTGTTTTGCCTGGCCAGGGCCACGGCGTTTTCAATTGCGGCATCGCCGGCACCCACGACGACAATGGTTTCGCCCTCGTAGGCCTCGGGGTCGTCGAGTTGGTACTGCACGAAAGGGAGGTCTTCCCCGGGCACCCCCAGCTTGCGCAGGTTTCCTTGCAGGCCGATGCCCAGCACGACCGCTTCGGCCTCCACGGTTTTTCCGTTCTGGCATTTCAACTCGAAAATGCCATCGGCACGCCGCTGGATTGCCGAGACTTCATGCTGGTGGCGCACATTCACCTTCAGGCGTGCGGTTGACTCGTCCCACTTGCCGAGAATCGTCTCGCGCAGACCCGCTTCGAATGGAATGGGAGAGCGCAGAGGCAGGATCCCCGGCTCATCCATCACGTACTTGCCCTTCTGGTACAGGAAAATCGTGTTGGACAAATGCGATTCCGCTTCCAGCAGGACATGGGAAATGCTGCGCTCGGCCGCACGCGCGGCAGCGGACAGGCCTCCGGGTCCGGAGCCGACGATGGCGATCTTGAAACGCTCAGCCATGAAAATCCTCCCCTGCCTGCCGATCATACCGAAGCGCATGCATGAGGTGAACGTGAAATCTCACCTGTGCAAGAAGGCGCAGTAGGATGGCGCTTGTATCCCGGAGACCGCGAGCATGCCGCAACCGCAAGCCATTGCATCGATCGATGCCTGTGTCGAGCGCATTGTCGAAGCCTGCGGTGAACACATCGTGCTGGCCACGCCGCTTGGATTGGGCAAGCCGAATCGGCTGATCAATGCGTTGTATCGACGCATCGCCAGGGATCCGGCGCGCAGGTTGACCATCCACACCGCGCTTTCGCTGGATCCGCCTTCACCTTCCGATGACATCGAACGTCGCTTTGCCCAACCTTTCCTTGAGCGACAGTTTGGCCTCGACTACCCACGACTCGAATACGTGGCCGCCATGCAGGCAGACAGTTTGCCGGCGAATGTGCACGTGCACGAGTTCTACTTCCAGTCGGGCTCCATGTTGCAGTCGGCCACTGCGCAGCGCGACTACGTCAGCCTGAACTACACGCAGGTTGCACGTGATGTTGCCGATTCCGGGGTCAATGTGGTGGTGCAGGCGGTGGCACGGCGCGTGCGCGATGGATCCGCCAGTTACAGTCTTTCCTGCAACCCGGATGTCACCCTTGATTTGCTCGACTGCATGGCGAGGGCCGGCATGCCCAAGCCGCTGGTCATCGGCGTCGTGCATGCGGAACTACCTTTCCTTGCTGGCGACGCGGACATCTCGGACGGGTGCGGGGTGCTGGATTTCGTGCTTGAGGATGCAAGCTGTTCGCATCGCTTGTTCGCGCTGCCGCGCGAGGATGTCGATGACGTCGAATATGCGATCGGCTTGCATGCAAGCACCCTGGTTGCCGATGGTGGCACCCTGCAGATTGGAATCGGAGCGCTTTCCGATGCCCTGGTACAGGCCTTGATCCTGAGGCATCAGCGCAACGCGGACTATGGGGAGATCCTGGATCGTCTGGAAGGAAGCAACCAGAGAACGCCGCTGGCGCAGCGCATTGGGGGTGACGCGGCGTTCCAGCGCGGCCTGTACGGATCCAGCGAGATGGTCATGGATGGATTCATGCATCTGCGAAAGGCCGGCATCCTGAGTCGCCTGGTGTTTGACGATGAACCGTTGCAACGCCTGCTTGATGACGAACGGATTGGTTTGACGCTGCGTGAAGGCGATGCGGCGACCTTGCGTCACGCAGGGTACTTGCCAAGAGTCCTCGACCAAACGGGCCTCGATCGCATGCGTCGGTTTGGAATCTTGCCCGAGGGGAGTCGATTGCGAGGTGAGCACATTCATGTCGGCATGGATGTCACGCTGCGCAATGATTTCGATGATCCGCAATCCCTGAAGACGCTCGGCGAGGCGATCAACGGCAGGACGCTGTGCGGTGGGCGCTATCTGCAGGGCGGGTTTTGCCTGGGTTCCTCGCTGCTGTACGAATGGCTGCGCAACCTCGATGGCAACGACTACGACGGCCTGTCGATGAACCGCATCTCCGAGGTCAACCGCTTGCAACGGGGGTACGAGGCGCTGGCGGCGCGCCAGCGCAGGAAGGCGCGCTTTTTCAATACCTGCATGATGGCCACGCCATTGGGTGCGGCGGTGTCCGATGCGCTCGAGGATGGTCGCGTGGTCAGTGGCGTCGGTGGGCAGTATGACTTTGTCAGCCTGGCCGGCCAGCTCGATGATGCCCGCTCGATCCTGATGCTGCGTGCCACACGTATTGTCAAGGGTCGACTGGAATCCAACATCCGCTGGAACTATGGCCATGCAACGATTCCACGCCACATGCGTGACATCTTCGTCAGCGAATACGGGATTGCCGACCTGCGCGGAAAGTCCGACCAGGAATGCGTTGTGGCGATGCTTGCCATCTGCGATGCGAAGTTCCAGGAGCAACTGGTCCAGCAAGCGGTCCGAGCCCGCAAGCTGCCGCCTGGTTTCCGGATTCCGCAAGCATGGAAACGAAATACGCGTGAAGACCTTGCTGCACGCCTGGCTCTGTTTCGCGAGCGCGGCCTGTTGCCTGCCTATCCCTTCGGGAGTGATTTCAGTGCGCTGGAGTTGCGCTTGTTGCGGGTGCTCGGAACCCTCAAGCGTTCCATTGCAAGTCCCCGGCGCTGGCCTGGAGTCGTGGCAGCGCTGCTGGGCCCTGGGGCTCGCGATGCCGAGGCGCTTGCGCGCATGGGACTTTCGCGGCCACGTGGATGGCGGCAGCGCATCCTGGCCCGACTCCTCGGCGGTATGTTGAGGCAGCAGTGAGGCAAACGGATCGAGTTTCAGGGGCAGCAGGGGCGCAGGCACGTCGTCCGTCGGCGTTCATTGGTATATTTGCAGCGGATCGCATGACCCATAGAGCATGCAGGGCATTGCAAGATGACTGACAGCCTTCGGCGCCTGTTGCGTGATGTCGCGGAGCGGCGCGTTCCGAAACCGGGCGATTTCAATACCGACCCACGCGCCGTCCGCACCTGGGTCGCGGCCCTGCCGTTGGCCAATTTCTCGGCAACCGCACGCATGCTGGTCGATGCGTTGCGCACGCTGAATGGCCTGCGCATCGCCCCGGCGGAACGATTCGAGGTTCTGGAAATCCTGCGTGGCCCGGTCGTGCAATTGGCCGCCCTCGTCGACAAGCAGATACTCGGCGCCAGCTTTCCGTTGCCTCCGCAGCGCGCAGAACTCGGCGTCGTTTCCCAGGAGTTCCAGAACCAGCTGGCACTTGGATACCGCATGGTGCTGCACGATTTCTGTGCACCTGCCGGCCATGTGCCCATGTTGCGTGGCAAGCAGGTCGCAGCGGCCGCGACTCGTGCCCTGGTGCATGCCGGCGCGCGCCTGCACAAGGCCTATTTGCTGTATCGCACGCCCTCGACAGGGGCGTGGCAGCAATTGCATGACACCTATCGATTCATTGCGTCGGTAAATCTCGAAACGCGCATGGTGGATGATGCCGTGGCCGGGGCGGCAACCTGTGCGCGCACTGCCTACGTCCACGCCTTGCTGCTTGCATTGGCCAATCCCTACCGCCACAGCCAGCGTGAATTGATGGATGCCATTGCGTTGACCGGGATTTTCGCTGGCCAATGCGAGTTGGAAACCGCACCGGTCCAAGGCCGGCTGTCGCACGTGGTCGATACGAATTCCGATCATGGCCCCGGCTATCTGCCGGAGGAACGCAACGAAGCAACGGCTGGCGTTCTCTACCTCGACATTTCAGCGCTCCTGAACCACATCGAGGGGCAGGTTTCGCGCTTGCCGCCCGGCATCCGTCTGGTGAGTTTCAGGTTGCGGGGCGGAAGCCCGGTCCAGGTGGACATCGATCTGGCCCAGCGCCTGGTCGATGGCTGGACTTCCGACGGGACGCGCAGCGATGCACGATTGACGGGCGGATACTCATTGTCCAGTGTGATTGGCCTGCATGACCTCCACTATGTTTTGGCGGGCAATGAAGACTTTGAATCGTTCCTGCGGCGCATTCGCGGCGCGATGATCCAGCTCTCCGATCAGGATTCAAATGCCAGTTGGGGCCGCAACGCGGCGGATCCGATGCGCACCCAGCCCATTCGCATGACCGTCGTCGACCAGAGCTTTGGCGGATATCGCGTGTTCTGGGATCGGGGCAATCCGGGTGAGACGGTACGGGTCAAGGTTGGCGAACTGGTTGGCATGGCAATGTCGGACGCCGACGGACAGGCCAACGACTGGATGGTCGGGGTCATCCGCTGGATGCGCATCGATGATGACGGCCGGGTCCATGCGGGCATCAACCTGATGGCGCGCCGCTCCATGGCCATCGGCGTCAACGCGGTCAGCGCCGACGGCATGTCCCAGCGCGATCATCGAGGAATCCTGCTTTCTCCCATGCGTTCCGAGGAAGCCGCCATCTACAGCTCCATGTTGACTCCGGGCCTGTTTGAGCGGGATGCGCACGCGCTGCGCCTGACCTTGCCAGCCGATGCCCATCGCTGGCCATCGAGTGCCTGTTCGCTGTCGGTTGCAGGAGCGGGTTTGATGGAATCGGCCGGTGCCTACCTGCGGTTTGCATTGCCTCCGTTGGAGCTTCCCGAGGAGTTGCCCTTGTCGGAATCAGGCGTCGAACCGGATCCGATGGAGCAGGTCTGAGTGGCTTATCCGGCATACTAGTCTTCTTCGGCGCAGCCTTGCCGCCCGCACAGCGTGAAATGAATTTCCCAATTCCAGACGAACGCAAACGTCGCCCGAGTACAGGCGTCGCCGTCGGCTCCGTGATGATCGGCAGTTCACGGCCGGTCGTCGTGCAGTCAATGACCAATACCGATACTGCCGATGTGGTCGGCTCGGCGAAGCAGGTTGCAGAGCTGGCCCGGGCCGGTTCGGAACTGGTGCGCCTGACGGTGAACAATGCCGCGGCGGCTGCGGCGATCCCCCGTATCCGCGACCGCCTGGACATGATGGGCGTGCAGGTGCCGCTGATCGGCGATTTCCACTACAACGGCCATCAACTGCTGGCGGACGAGCCCGCTGCGGCGGAAGCCCTGGCCAAGTACCGGATCAATCCGGGCAACGTCGGGTTCGGGCACAAGAAGGACAGTCAGTTCAGTTCCATCATCGAGACTGCACTGCGATATGGAAAACCCGTTCGCATCGGTGCCAACTGGGGATCCTTGGACCAGCAGATGGTGGCCAGCCTGATGGATGAGAACCGCACGCGCGTCGAACCCTGGGATGCGGCGCGAGTGGGTCGCGAAGCGCTGATCCGCTCGGCGCTCGATTCGGCGCGCAGGGCGCAAGACCTGGGAATGGGAAGCGAGCGCATCGTGATTTCCTGCAAAGTGTCTGGCGTGCAGGAATTGATTGCGGTGTATCGGGACCTGGCCGCGCGTTGCAGCTACGCCTTGCACCTGGGGCTCACCGAAGCGGGCATGGGATCCAAGGGAATCGTTGCCTCCACCGCAGCGCTGGCCGTGCTGCTGCAGGAAGGCATAGGCGACACGATCCGGATCTCGTTGACTCCGGAGCCCGACGAATCGCGCACGCGGGAAGTCATCGTTGCCCAGGAATTGCTGCAAACCATGGGCCTGCGTGCGTTCACGCCGATGGTGACGGCTTGCCCGGGATGCGGGCGTACCACCAGTTCACTGTTCCAGGAGCTGGCCAAATCGGTGCAGGAGCATGTGCGCGCGAAGATGCCGGAGTGGCGCCTGAAATTCGATGGCGTCGAGAACATGACCTTGGCCGTGATGGGTTGCGTGGTCAATGGACCAGGCGAGTCCAAGCACGCAAACATCGGTATTTCCCTGCCGGGGACAGGTGAAGCGCCGGCCGCGCCCGTCTTCATCGATGGCAAGAAGGCGATGACCTTGCGTGGCGAGAACATCGCCGGCGAATTCATCGGCGTGGTGGAAGAGTATGTGGAACGCAGCTATCGCAGCCGGGGTTCGCAGTAGGCCGGCATGCCGCGCGGAGCAAAGGCGCCCAGAATGGGCGTGGCACGGACCAGACCTGGCGGGGCACAGGTGGGGTGGGATCGCCCCGGCATGAGATTGCACTTCAACAATTCCACGCAAGAACCTGTTTTAAAAGGAAATATATCTATCCGAACCGCTGCAGGGCTGGGCTCGTCGCGAGCCTCGCGCCCACGTATAGCGAAACACAGCGCATGGGTGCCGCGTGCGGCCTCCTGCACGCTGCGCAACTGGCGATAGTCCGCCTGCGGCAGCCAGGCCAGCACCGCATCGCAGGCACCGGCCTGCAGGCACTGCTCGACACCCCAATGCGACGGCGCGGACTGCGGATGCATGCGCACCACGCTTCCAGGTCGAGGCGGGCAGTCATTCAGCGGCAACAGCGCGGCGTCGGTCGGCGGATTGACCAGCGCAATGCGCCGTCCGCGCTGAAGCAGCGTGTTCAGCGCGGGTGTCACCAGATCAAGCGCAGCCGTCTCATTGCCAGCGCAAAGGATTTCCACAAGCTGACCGGGCGGCCACCCGCGCCCGGGAAGGCAAGCGTCCAGCCCGGGCAGTCCGGTGGACAGGGCTGCGGGAGTGCCTCCGGCGATGGGCAGTACGCTGCGGGTGCGGGCGAACATTTCAGGTTCTCCGGATCATGCCGACGTAGATGCCTTCGATTGCGAAGTGTGTTGTCGTCGGATCCACATCAATGGGCTGGAATTCGGGATTGCTCGGCAGCAGACGCACCTTGCCGTTCTTCAGTTCCAGGGTTTTGAGAGTGACTTCATCGTCGATGCGCGCTACCACGATGCGGCCGTTGTCGGCGTGGTCGGTACGCCGGATGGCTGCCAGGTCGCCATCAAGGATGCCGGCGTCGCGCATGCTCGATCCGATCACGCGCAGGAAGTAGTCGGGTCGCGGGCGGAACAGGGCCGCATCGATTCCGAATTCGCCTTCGATGTTCTCGGTTGCCAGGATGGGACTGCCGGCGGCAACGCGACCGACGAGGGGAAGCAGCATCGTCGCCGCCGGCGTCCGTGAGGTTTGGACCAGACGCAGGCCGCGATGCTGGCTGCGCTCGAGCACGCCCTTGCGCACCAGGGCGTCCACATAGTCCTGCGCGGAGCTGTGTCGGGCAAAGCCCAGGGCCTCGGCCATTTCGCGCAGGGTGGGAGCGCGGCCATGCTCGCGCATGCAATCGCGAATGTGATCGAACACGCGACGTTGGTTACGGGTCAGGCCTTGCTCGTCCATACGTACTAATGTACGTATATTCGATTGGCTGTCAATAGCCCCCAAGGGGCGGGTTTCAACCCGCCTTCTTGCGCGCCAGCTTGAGCCAGGTGTCGACCACGGTGTCCGGATTGAGCGATACCGATTCGATGCCCTCGTCCATCAGCCATTCGGCCAAATCGGGGTGATCGCTGGGACCCTGGCCGCAGATGCCGACGTACTTGCCCTTGCGTCGGGCGGCCTTGATGGCCATCGAAAGCAGCTTCTTCACTGCCGGGTCGCGCTCGTCAAACAGTTTGGCGACGATGCTCGAGTCGCGATCAAGGCCAAGCGTCAATTGGGTGAGGTCGTTGGAACCAATCGAGAAACCGTCAAAGATGTCGAGGAATTCGTCGGCCAGCAGTGCATTGGAGGGCACTTCGCACATCATGATGATCTTGAGGCCGTTTTCGCCTTGCTTGAGGCCATTTTCGGCCAGCACTTCGACGACCCGGCGGCCTTCGTCGAGGGTTCGTACGAACGGAATCATCACCCAGGCATTGTCCAGGCCCATCTGCTCGCGGACCTTTTTCATGGCCCGGCATTCCAGTGCAAACGCATCGGTGAACGTCGGATCGACATAGCGGCTGGCGCCACGGAAACCGATCATCGGATTCTCTTCGTGCGGTTCGTAGTTCGATCCACCGATCAGGTTGGCGTATTCGTTGGACTTGAAATCCGACAGGCGCACGATGACCGGCTGCGGGGCGAAAGCGGCGGTGATCGTGGCAATACCCTCGGCAAGGCGGTCGACATAGAAGTCCACCGGGCTGGCATAACCGGCGATGCGCTCGTCGATCTTGCGTCGGGTCTCGGCATCCTGCTTGTCATAGTTGAGCAGCGCCTTAGGATGCACGCCGATGTGGCTGGCAATGATCATCTCCAGACGCGCCAGGCCAACACCGGCATTCGGCAGCATGGCGAAGTCAAACGCGCGTTCCGGATTGGCCACGTTCATCATGATCTTGAGCGGGGCTTTCGGCATCTGTCCGAGATCTGCAGTGACCCGCTCGAACGGCAGCTTGCCGGCGTAGATGAAGCCGGTATCACCCTCGGCGCAGGACACGGTCACCTCGCTGCCGTCATCAATGCAATCGAGTGCATTGCCGGTACCGACGATGGCGGGAACGCCAAGCTCGCGCGCAATGATGGCGGCATGGCAGGTGCGTCCGCCGCGGTTGGTGACAATGGCGGCGGCGCGCTTCATCACCGGTTCCCAATCCGGGTCGGTCATGTCGGCGACCAGCACGTCACCGGGCTGCACGCGCTCCATGTCCCTGATCGAACGCACCACGCGCGCGATGCCGCTGCCGATCTTCTGTCCGACCGAGCGGCCTTCCGCCAGCACCGTGCCGCGTTGTTTCAGCTGGAAGCGTTCAATCTGCGTGGCACGCGCGCGCGACTTCACGGTTTCCGGGCGCGCCTGCACGATGTAGAGCTTGTCGGTGCCACCATCCAGCGCCCACTCGATGTCCATCGGGCGGCCATAGTGCTGCTCGATGGTCAGGGCCTGGCGCGAGAGCTCATGCACTTGCTCGTCACTGAGGCAGAAGCGGTTGCGATCCGCGGCCGGAGTTTCCTCGATGCGCACCCGTTCGCCGGGCTTGTCCGAGTACACCATGCGCTGCTGCTTTGAACCGAGCTGACGGCGCAGGATGGCAGGCTTGCCGGCCTTGAGGGTCGGCTTGTAGACGTAAAACTCGTCGGGATTGACCGCACCCTGCACAACCATCTCGCCGAGGCCATAGCTGCCGGTGACAAACACGGCATCGCGGAAACCCGATTCGGTATCCAGGGTGAACAGCACGCCGGATGCGCCGATGTCCGAGCGCACCATCAGCTGCACGCCGGCCGATAGGAAAACGTCCTCGTGCTTGAAGCCGTGGTGGACCCGGTAGGCAATGGCGCGGTCGTTGTAGAGGGAGGCAAAGACTTCCTTGACCTTGTGGATCACGTCGTCCGCGCCACACACGTTGAGGAAGGTTTCCTGCTGACCGGCGAACGAGGCATCGGGCAAGTCTTCGGCCGTGGCGGAGGAGCGCACGGCCACGGCGATGTCGGCTGCGCCCGCCCGTTCGCATAGTCGTGCATAGGCTTCGCGCACTGCCTTGTCGAAGTCGGGGATCAATGGCGTTTCGATGACCCAGCGCCGGATCTCGCCGCCCGCAGCGGTGAGGGCGGAAACATCTTCGACGTCCAGACTGGCCAGGCGATCCTGGATCCTCTGCGCAAGTCCGCTCTGGGCGATGAACTGCTTGAAGGCATCCGCGGTGGTGGCAAATCCACCCGGCACCGAAACCCCGAGTTTGGACAGATGGCCAATCATCTCGCCGAGCGAGGAGTTCTTGCCGCCGACCTTGCCAAGATCGGACAGGCGCAGTGCATCGAGCCAAAGAACCAGGTCGCTCAAGGTGACATCTCCGGGGATTTTTCGCAGCGCACCATTCTACCGGCTATGCCGCTTGGGCGACATATTCGCGGGTATGAAATGTGGGGTCGGCGCCGGCTTGCGCTGCACCTGCCGATCGGGATTGCATAGACTGCACAACCCCGCAACAGGACATGCCGATGCGCCGCACGGTCTTTTACATCTCGGACGGAACCGGAATCACCGCTGAAACCATCGGCCACAGTGTTCTCACCCAGTTCGAAGGCATTGATTTCGAAACCTTTCGCCTGCCGTTCGTCGATTCCGAGGAAAAGGCGGCAGGCGCGGCGCAGCGCATCAGGACCCGCTATGCGGAGAGCGGCATCCGTCCCATCGTGGTCAACACCATCATGGACCAGCGCCTGAGCGACATCGTGGCGGATGGCGGAGGACTGATGCTGGACGTGTTTGCCCCGTTCATTGCTCCGCTGGAGACGGAACTCGGCACGACACGTTCGCCGCGCGTGGGCAAGGCGCATGGCTTGACCAACTTCGACGAATACGAGGCGCGCATCAACGCCACCAACTACGCGCTCTCGCACGATGACGGCATTGATGTGCGCTACGACGATGCCGAAGTGATCCTGGTGGGTGTCTCGCGCGTGGGCAAGACGCCGACCTGCCTGTACATGGCGCTTCACTACGGAGTGAAAGCCGCCAACTATCCCTTGACCGAAGAGGATCTGGAAAAGCTCGAATTGCCGATCCGGTTGCGTCCGTTCAAATCCAAGCTGTATGCCTTGAGCATCGACGCACAACGCCTGGCCCAGGTGCGCGAAGCCAGGCGTCCGGGCAGTCGCTACGCGCAGCTTGCCCAATGCAGGCGCGAACTGGATCAAGCGGAGAAGCTCTTTCGCCGGGAGGGCATTCCCATGCAAAGCACGACGCACACGTCCATCGAGGAAATCGCGAGCAAGATCCTGTCGCAACTCGGCATCGAGAAACACATGTTCTAGGAAGTGCGGTCGCGGAAGGGAAGGTGCGGGGCCGGATCGCGCGGCGTGCAGATCGGACCGCCATGGTAGCGCGGCGGCCGGTACCTGCAACAGTCTGGCGGGCCAATGGGCCGATGCTATGATCGATCCATGTTGTTGCAGACCGCCACGCGCACGGAAACCCCGCCCAGCCGGTTCGCCTGGTTGATGGGGATGCATGCGGAAAACCATCACCGTCTGGATCGCATGTTTGCCCCGCAGCGGCTGGTGCCGGGCGTCTATGTTTCGTCGGTGGGTGATCGCCTCGATCTGGTTCTGCAGGTGTTGGAACATCATCCCTATACGGTTGACCTGAGCCTGTCGTACCTGATGACGGATGAACAGACCGGCTTGCGTCAACCGGGGGCGCGCATTCGCATGTATCGCGATGCACGAATGGCCGAAGTGCTTTCGCATTGCGAAGACGCCCCATTGCAGGACCTGGTGAGCCGTCTGCTGCCGCCACGCACGGTTTTCGACAAGCGCTTGCGCAGCAGCTCATTCCTCAACCGCTGGCTTGAATACCTGGCCGAGCAGGGGCATTCCATCGGAACCCTGCAAAGGCTGCCGCATGTGCCAAGTCCTGCTGCGCCTGCGCTTGCTTGAATCGGGCCGACACTCCGCGGTTTCGGACAAGCACATCACGGTTGAGCCACGCTCACGGTGCTCAAATGCTCCGGTTCTCGCGTATTGAGGATCGATCCGATGCGATGCGCCCTCCTGAGCTTGCTGCTCATTGGTTCGCCGTCCTTGGCGACCACGTTTCATATCGACCCCGTCAACGGCAGCGCTGCCGGCGATGGCAGCGCAACGCAACCGTGGGCGTCCCTGCAGCAGGTTCTCGACGCGGGCCTGGTGCAGACCCGCGACTGGCCAGAGTATCCCTATGAGGAGGGAATGACCCTGGTGACCGTGAACGCGGGAGCTCCCGTGCATGCGGGCGATACCCTGTTGCTGCACACGGGTTACTACGGCGACGTGGCGATCGAACATGCCTACAACGCCTCGCCGATCATCATTGCGGCCGCTGCCGGTGCACAACCGCGACTGCGCAGTCTGTTGATCCGCTCCGCGCAGAACTGGATTGTGCAGGGGCTGGATGTCAGCCCTTCGTTTTCAGCACCCAACGAGCAGATCACCATGGTAGAAGTCACTGATCACGACTGGTTCGGCCCCGCCTGGGACATCGAGCTGGCCGATCTTGATGTCTTCTCGATTGCCGATGCGTCCGCCTGGGGGCCGGCCGAATGGGTCGATCTCGCCTCCAGTGGCGTGGACATTGATGCTGCGCGCGTGACCTTGCGTGACAGCCGCATCCGCAATGTGCGTTTCGGCATCGCCCTCTCCGGTGATGATGGTCGCATCCAGCGCAATCTCATCGACGGCTTTTCCGCGGATGGCATCCGCGGACTCGGCAATCGCGGCCTGTTCGAGTACAACCGCGTGCAGAACAACCTGATTGGCGATGATTTTGACGAGAACCACGACGACGGCTTCCAGAGCTGGACGGTGGGTGCCGGCGGGGTCGGCACAGGCGAAGTCAGTGGCGTCGTGTTGCGTGGCAACGTGTTCATCAATGCAACCGACCCGTCCAATCCGCTGCGCAGTTCAATGCAGGGAATCGGCTGCTTTGACGGATTCTTCGTGGACTGGACGGTCGAGAACAATGTCGTGGTCACCGATCATTGGCACGGCATGAGTTTCTACGGCATGCGCAATTCGCGCATCGTCAACAATTCGGTGATCGACCTGGACAACACTTCGCCCGGTCCGCCGTGGATCATGGTGCACGATCACAAGAACGGTACGTCCAGCCAGAACGTGCTCGTGCGCAACAACCTGGCGACCGATTTCTCGCTCGACGGAATCGCCATCACGGCCGACCACAACATCGAGTTCTCCAATGCATCGGCCTTGTTCGTGGCGCCGCCGTTTGACCTGCACCTGCGCGCAGGCTCGGCCGCGATTGACTCGGCAAGCGCAAGCGGAGCACCGCCGCTGGACGCCGATCAGGTGCCACGGCCACAAGGCGCGGGCTTTGACATGGGCGCCTACGAGCTTCGTGGCGACGGCATCTTTGCCCATGGGTTCGAATCCAACTGAGCCGCAGCCCGATGACCCAGCAGGGGATTCGTCGGGCAGGGGACCGGATCGCATCTGCGCAAACAAAAAAACCCGCCAAGGCGGGTTTCGTTGTGAAAGATGGCGGAGCGGACGGGACTCGAACCCGCGACCTCCGGCGTGACAGGCCAGCATTCTAACCAGCTGAACTACCGCTCCACACTTGTCAATCCGCGCATCCTGCGCAAACCGCTATTCTCACCGATCCCACCCGAATTCGCGAGCTGGATCGTCACTGGCGTCCCCAAGGGGATTCGAACCCCTGTTACTGCCGTGAAAGGGCGGTGTCCTGGGCCTCTAGACGATGGGGACGCTTAGAGAAACCGGAAGAACCCTGGTGGAGCCAGGCGGGATCGAACCGCCGACCTCTACAATGCCATTGTAGCGCTCTCCCAGCTGAGCTATGGCCCCGGGAGGCGCGGGAGAATAAAGAGTGTCGGGCATATCGTCAACACTTATCCTAAGATTTGCCGCAAAAATCGATGCGGAATCCGTCCTTGCCGATCGAATTGTTCGAACACCGCAGATGTTCAGGGCATCTCCGGGGCCTTGTGCAAACAGGCAATGCGATGGCATGGAGTTATCATCACGTCTGATTCGAATCCGGAGCATGCCATGAACACGAGTAACCCGAAGCTCGCCATCGCATTGGTCGCGATGCTTGCGCTGGCGCCCCTGACAACCCGTGCAGATACGCCTCAAGCTGCGGCCTTGCCGCGGACCGCTGCACCCGCAGGCGTCGAGCTCTATTTCATTTCCCCCGAGGACGGCGCCACCGTCGGCCAGGAATTCGTGGTTCGTTTCGGCTTGCGCGGAATGGGCGTTGCCCCGGCAGGCTCGGCCATCGCAAAGACCGGGCATCATCATCTGCTCATCGATGTTGCGCAGATGCCGGCGCTGAACCTTCCCATCCCGGCGGATGCAAACCACGTGCATTTCGGCGGGGGACAGACCGAAACCACGGTGAAGCTCAGCCCAGGCAAGCACACCTTGCAATTGAATCTGGCCGACGCCTTGCACATGCAGTTTGATCCGCCCGTGCTTTCACCGAAGATCACCATTACGGTGAAGTAACGGATTCAGGAGCCCTTGGCGCGTGATCGGTCGATTTGTCGGCGCACGCGATGAACGCCCAACAGGGCCAGGATGGCGGCAAGTGCCAGTGCGCCCCAGCTCCTGAGGCCGGGAAGCGCAACGGGCTCAGTCCCTTGGCCCTGGGCTTCATAGGCACCGATGTCGGTGCCCGGCCCTGCATCACGCACATAGCCTACGCCGCGCTGGTCTGTCGCCAGGGCATTCGGGTTGCTGCCACGTTCAAGCGCTGGGCTGGCGGGCGAAAGGGCATGCGTGCGGGTTGCGCCGCCATTGGCTGCCAGCGGCAGCAGCAACGGATCGTCATGAAGCGTATCTGCCGGCAATTGCAGGTTCTTTCCGCTTTGCACTACCAGATTGTTTGAACCAAACATCGAAAGCGGCAGGGCGCTGTCGAGATCGGCATTGCCGAACCCGGCGCTGTTGCCTGCCACGATGCTGCTGATGAGCGTGGATGGACGCGCATTGGCCACGAACGAGATGCCGCCACCCACACTGCCCGCCTGATTGTTGGCGATGGTGCAATTCTCGATGCGCAGCGCAGTGTCCTGACGCACGCGTATGCCGCCGCCATCATCGGTCTGCGCGGTATTGCCGGAGATCGTGGAGTTGCGCAGGGTCAAGTCGCCTTCCTGGGCCAGGCCACCGGCAAAGCGGATCGCGAAGTTGTCGCTGATCGTGGAGCGTTCAATCAAGCCGCCGTTGCGGGCAACAAACAATCCTCCGGCAATTTCCCAGTGGGTCAGCGGGGCATTGTCGGTACCGATTGCACTGTTGCCGGAAATAGTGCTGTTGAGGATGTTGACGCCATAGGCAAACGCACCGCCGCCGTAGGCAGCGGTGCCGTTTTGCGGGTGATCTCCAAATGCGGTACTGCCGGAAATGGTGCTGTCGACCATGGTCAGGAAGCCGGACAGCACGCCTCCGCCGTAGGCGCCAACACCTACCGCAAGGCAATCGCGAACCACGGCACGGCGCAACACCAGCGATGCACCGGTTGCGATGCAGCCACCGAAGCCGATGTCGTTGTCGACGGCGTGGGACTCGCCGTTGGCCAGGGTCAGGTCCTCGATGGTGAGGGTGCCTGAACCCGGATGCAGGATGACGCGGTCGCCGCGCTGTGCGTCCAGGGTCAGATGACTCGCACCGGGTCCACGCAGGGTGAGGTCGGAAAGCTCCAGTTTGAGAGCGCCCTGGCTGAGGCTGATCTGGCTGCATGTCAGTTGGCTGAGATCAATCACGTCGCCGCTTTCGGCCTGGTCGATCACGCTGCGCAGACTGCCCGCCGAGTCGTCGTCCGCGCAGTTCTCGACCAGCCATTGGCGAGGCGCGCGATCCGGCTGCGGCGTCGGCGACAGGCGCATCGCCTCAAGTCGGGCGCGCAGCGGTGGCGTTGACTGATCACGCGCATACGGCAGCGGCCATTGCAAGGGAATGTCGGGCGGCAGCCCATCGGCAAGACCAACGCTTGCGGAACTGCCCAGGGCAAGCGACAGGCAAATACACAACACGCGTCGCTGCAGGCCGTGGCCGGATCCGGTTGTCGAATGGATTGACGGGGCAACTGGCGATCCTGGATTCCGGCGATCCAGAACATCCGCAACGGACTTGGAAACGCGCATGGTCATGGCTGCGAGGAAAGCTCGATGGCGTAGGTGCTCATGCCGCTTTCATCCGTGGAAATCCGGCTGATGCCATGCAAACCGATGCTCCTGGCCAGGTCGAACGTGTCCTTGCTGGCGCGGAAGATGACGGGGCCGGATGTTTTCATGGGTACGAAATGCCAAGGGCGATCCGAGCCATGATCCTGCAAGTGAAGATGCTTTTCCTGCCTGATCCAGTTGATCAACACGTCACGATTCATATCCGGTGAATGAAACAGTACCCGGCTTGATTCGGCGGCGAGGAAATTGCCGCCGCCACTTGCGCGATAGTTGTTGGTCGCCAGTATGAATTCCTGATCCGGGGTGACCGGTTTTCCGGCAAAGCGCAGGTCGACGACCCGGTTTCCAACCGCCTTGGAGATGTCGATTCCGTAGCGTATTCCGCCCTGAATCACATCAAAGTTGTAGCTTGGGGTCTTGCGGTTGACCAACTCCTGCGCAGTGGCCAGTGCAGGATCAATGCGATTGAAGAAGCGCGCGGATTTCTCAAGCCACGCCTTCAGCTCGCTGCCATTGATGCGCACGGCCGACAGGGTGTTGGGATACAGATAGAGATCGGCAGCATTGCGGATCGCAAGGGTGCCGGCAGCGACATCGGTGAAATCGGTGGCGCCGCCAAATCCGGCTTTGAAAGGCGCTGCCGCAGACAGCACGGGAACTTCGCTGAGCTGCGGAAAGTTGCTGTCCACATAGGCTTCGACATAGGCGCGCTGCGCCATGTTGATGGGTTGTATAGCGCTGACATCACCAACAGCGGTGAAATACGTGGTCATCGCAAAATCGCTGTCGCCGATGGGGGTGCCGACGTAATCGATCGTGGCCTGGTGGACGTCTTCGACCAGGCGCGCGACCTCCGCATCGGGTTCCACGAACGATCCATCGGCATTGCGAATCATGCGCACTTCCGAGTGGGTGGCGTCGGCATCGATCTGCCAGTGACCTGCGCGAAACACGAGTCCCAATTCGATCAGCCCGAGGCCCTTGCCCCAGAAGCTGCCCATCACGGCGGGCTTGCCGTTGACGAAACCGCGCTGGTTATCGACCCGCGGCATGTCGGCAAAGCGGGATTTCGGATTGTCCGGATCAGGGAACACGGCGTGCGAATGACCCAGCATGAGTGCATCGATGCCCGGTTCCTGCGACAGATACCAGTTCGCATTTTCCATGGTGTCGGAGTAGGGCGATGCGTCGAGGCCACCATGCGACAGTGCGACCACCAGATCGACATCCTGCGAACGCAGCGCAGGCAGGAACTGGCGCGCGGATTCGACCACGCCACGAGTCAGTACCTTGCCTTCGAGATTGCGTCGATCCCACAGGGTGATGGGTGGCGGTGCGAATCCGATCAGTCCGATGCGGATCCGGGTCATGCCGGCCTTGCCGTCCGCATCGACAAATTCCAGATCGCGATCGATCCAGCCGGTGGGTGCATACAGGGGATTGCCGTCGCGCGCGCTGAACACATTGGCCAGCACCAGTGGGAAGTCCGGTCCCTTGCAGGGTTGCGCAGACACACCTTCGACATTCATGTTCTGGCCGGTGACCTGGGCGAGGAACGGCAAGCCGTAGTTGAATTCATGGTTGCCGATGGTGCCGCCGTCATAGCCGAGCGCATCCATGACCGTGTAGATCGCCAGCTTGTGCTTGCAATCCGGTGGATTCACCAGCGCCTGGTAGTCGGCAAGAGCGGTGCCCTGGATGGTGTCGCCCGCATCGAACAGCAGGGTGTTGGGAAATTCCGCGCGCGCCTGCCGGATCAGCGTGGTCGTTCGTTCCAGGCCCAGCGATGGGTCGGCAGCGAGTTTGTAATAGTCGTAGCTGCGTATGTTCGAATGCAGGTCCGTGGTTTCCATCAGCACCAGACGGGCGCGACTGCCTTCGGCGACGATGCGTGAATCCGGTTTGCCAGGATTCGCCGCGCATGCCGCAATCATCGCCAGCAGGGCAGCAAGCAGGGAGGCCCGGCAGAGTCGTTTCGTCACGCGGCAGTTCCTTTCATCAGCCTTTCAATCGACGCAGGATAGCAATCAATTGAGACAACGCCGCAGGGCCAGGCATTGCAGACTCATCGCCATGCGACTGTCTGAAGCGGGTAGGGTCCGGTAAACTTGCCGGTTCGCTCCCCTTGCTGCCTGCGCCATGACCGTACGCACCCGCTTTGCCCCCAGCCCGACCGGATTCCTGCACATTGGTGGTGCGCGCACCGCATTGTTTTGCTGGCTTGAGGCGCGCCAGCGCGGTGGCGAATTCATCCTGCGCATCGAAGATACCGACCGCGAGCGTTCAACCCGGGAGGCGGTACAGGCCATTCTCGATGGCATGAGCTGGCTGGGCCTGGAGCACGATGAAGGTCCGTTCTATCAAACCCTGCGCCTGGATCGCTACCGGCAGGTGGCCGAGGACCTGCTCAAGGCCGGCAAAGCCTACTACGCCTATGAAACCAAGGACGAGATCGAGGCGATGCGTGCCGAGGCCTTGGCCAACAAGCAGAAGCCCCGCTACAACGGCTATTACCGGGATCGCAACGAGCCGTTTCGCGACGATCCGAATCGGGTGATCCGATTCCGAAACCCCGAATCCGGCACCGTGGTGTTTGACGACAAGGTCAAGGGTCGCATCGAGTGGAGCAACCAGGAGTTGGATGACCTGGTCATTTTCCGTTCCGACGGCTTTCCCACCTACAACTTTGCGGTGGTGGTGGACGACATCGACATGCGCATCACCGATGTGGTGCGCGGCGACGACCATGTCAACAACACGCCGCGCCAGATCAACATCTATCACGCGTTGGGTGCACAGGTTCCCACCTTCGCGCACTTGCCCATGATCCTCGGCGCCGACGGACAGAAACTGAGCAAACGCCACGGCGCGGTCAGCGTCATGCAGTATCGGGATGATGGCTTCCTGCCCCACGCGGTGCTGAATTATCTGGTGCGGCTGGGCTGGTCGCACGGCGACCAGGAGATCTTTTCGCGGGCGCAGATGGTCGAGCTGTTCGACGTGGGCCATGTGAATCGCGCTGCGGCGCGCTTCGATACCGAAAAACTGACCTGGCTCAACCAGCAGTACCTCAAGAACGACGAACCGCAGGACATCCTGCCGCATCTTCTTTGGCACCTGCGCGCTGCGGGCCTGGATCCTGCGCATGGGCCGGATCCCGTGGATGTGATCGTTGCCTTGCGCGAGCGCGCAACCACGCTCAAGGACATGGCCGAAAAGGCGCGCACCTGGTACGAGCCCTTGCAGGCATACGATGAAGCGGCCGTTGCCAAGCACCTGAAGACGCCGACTGCGATCCCGGCTTTGCAGGCGGTACATGCGAAGCTCGCCGACCTTCGCGAGTGGACGCCAGCGAACGTGCATCAGGCCATCGCGGCGGCAGCTGAAGCCATCGGCGAAGGCATGGGCAAGGTGGCGCAACCCTTGCGCGTGGCAATTACCGGCACCCAGGTGTCACCGTCCATCGATCACACCGTGTACCTGGCCGGGCGCGAACAGGCTCTGGGTCGAATCGATGCGGCCATCGGCAAGGCCGGAGGCTGAGGTCATGCAAGCCAATGCCTGCACCCTGGCGGGATTTGCTGCGCTGGACAGCTCGGATATCGAAGCCATCATGCGCATGAACGAGGATTGCCTTGCGCGTCTGCTCGATCCGGTGCTGTGGGCGTGGGTGCTGGGCATCACCCTGGTTTGCCTGCTCGGTGGCGCGCTGATTGGCTGGATCAAGGGTCGCGTCGTGGCTGGCATCGTCTGGGCCGCGCTGTTGGGGCCGATAGGCTGGCTGGTCGTGGCGCTATCGAAATCCGCGCAGGTCGAATGCCCGAAGTGCCGTCGCGGCAACCCGGCTGATGCCAAAAGCTGCCGTTACTGCGGAATCAATCTGAAACTCGCCGCGGAGCGCTCGCCGCGATCCGAATTGAAACAGGTCGATCGCAACAGCGGTTGGTAACACGTTTCTTTCAGTGTTTACGGACTTGTGATTCTGACTGCCATCCCGAAATGTGCGATGGTGGCGGAGGGTTTCCGATATTTTCCGAGTATCCAGGTCAAGCGGCGAGCGCCAATCAGGTTGGCACAGCGGTAAGGAATGGCGGGAACTTGGTTTGCAACAACAAGGATTGACACAGCGTCAACTGCAAGCAGCTTGTCGTCCCCGCGAAGGCGGGGACCCAGCGACTTTTGGCCGGGTCGGCCAAGACACTGGATTCCTGCTTGCGCAGGAATGACGGCGTGTGGTTGTCGCCCATATTTCTGACTTCTGAGGAAGTGCAATGGCGCAACCCAGTCAACATCACGAACACGCACATGATGCCGATGCTTTCGTCGCGGCGGTCGCCAGTGCCTGTGAGCTGCGTGGTTTGCGCCTGACGCCCCTGCGCCTGCGCGTGCTGGAATTGATAGCGGCGGAGGCAAAGCCGGTCAAGGCCTACGATCTGCTGGATCGCCTCAAGGGTGAGCATGGTAGCGCCGCACCGCCCACGGTTTATCGAGCGCTGGATTTCCTGCTGGAAAACCGCTTCATCCACAAGCTCGAATCAATCAATGCCTTTGTCGGCTGCCATCATCCGAACGAAGCACATCAGGTGCCATTTCTGATTTGTGACGTGTGCGCCAGCGCCTTCGAGCTGTGCGATGAACGCGTGTCGCGCCTGCTGGGGGAGCAGGCGCGTGAGCGTGGCTTCAGGCCGCGCGTACAGACCCTGGAGGTCCATGGAGTCTGCGTCGCTTGCCGGGATGTCACCAAATCCGACTGATTGTCCATCCAGGGCAACGCCGGTCAGCGTTGACCCAAGGAAAGTCTGAACAAGTATTGTCGCGAGCAAGCTCGCTCCCACCATTGCTTGATTTTGTGGGAGCGAGCTTGCTCGCGACGAATGAGTTCCGTACTTGTTCAGAGTTTCCCTAAAACATGCTGCGGATTCCGACGCTGAAATTGCGGCCAGGCAGTGGCGCAAGATCCTTGATCAGTGAAGTCGAAAGCCGGGCTGTTTGATTGCCCAGGTTGTCGGCGTCGAGAAATGCTTCCCAGTCGGAGCGGTCATTGTTGAAGAAATTCCATGCCAGATGCGCGTTGAGCAGGGTGAAACCGCTGGTGGTCGATTCCAGGGGGGCGTTGCGGTTCTGCCTGAAGTAGTGCACGGCGCCAAGGCTTGCGCGCCAGAATTCATTTTTCCAGCTCAAGGTGCTGCCAAACCGTGCGGCCGGTATGCGCGGCAGGTTGCTGCCGTCCTGCAACCTGGCATGCACGGCATCGCCCCAGAATCGCAGATCGTAGTGACCGCCGGGATTGTTGCTCAAATGCAGGGTGACTTCTGCTTCACCACCCCTGAACTTCGCGTCTGCCTGTGACCACAGGCGAACCGGCAGGTCAGCTTCGACTTCCCCGGTATCGGCCAGGTAGATGAAATCGGAATATCGGTTGACGAACGCGGCCACTTTGGCGTCCACCCAGTCGCCATGGAAATGCAATCCCGCCTCCATCTGGTTCGCAGTTTCCTTGGCCAGCGCCGGATCGCCTATCTCGAAGGTCGCCGAAGCAAGGTGCGGTCCATTGGCAAACAGCTCCTCCTCGGCTGGAGCGCGCTGGGCTCGGTCAAGGTTGAAGGTCAGGTGCCAAACATCATCGATGCGCCACGACAGCCCGGCCGACAGGCTCAAGGGGCGGAAATCACGCCGCGCGCCGGCTTGCGGAGCGCTGCTCTGGCGGTCGGCACGCGCACCCAGTTCGACCTTGAATTTGCCGAACTCGCGTTGTTCGGTGAGGAACAACCCCATTCCCTCGCTGGCCGTCGGCGGCACAAACGATTCATCGCCAACAGCCTTGAACGCGCGATCAAATCCCTGCAATCCAAATGCGCCTTGCCAGCCCGCCAGTGGCTCATGGTTGAGCAGCAGGCGAGCCTCGTTGGCGTGGTTGACAAACCTCGTGCCGACTTCGTCGCCTTCAAGCTCGACATGCTGGTAACTGGTATGGCCGAAACTCAACTCGGCCCGCTCCAATCCCGCAAACGGAGAACGCAGTACGCCCTTGAGCTCCTCGCGGGTTTGCTCCATTTGCACGCGAACGGCAGGTTCGCCTTCGGCAGGATCACCGGGTTCGGCAGGATTGCCGTAAGCATCGAGAAAGCGTGAAACCGATACGCCGAGAAAGCTGCGTTCACCGAGCCAGGATGCGCCCAGGGCGCCTGCCTTGGTGCGCACGAAACTGTTGGCCAATGTGCCTCCTGGAACCGAATAGTTGCCGTTGTCGCGATCGAGGCCATCGGCGTGCAGCACGAAGCCCTGGTTGCCCGTGTCGACGCGGAACATTTGTACGTTGCCATCGGAAGCGGTGTCGTGGCCAAGTTGCAATCGTCCTTGCAGGCCATTCTCGGGGGCGCGTTCCGGGATGCGTCCATCAACGACGTTGATCACGCCGCCAATGGCACCCGAGCCGAACAGCAAGGTGGAAGGCCCTTTGAGGATCTCTATCTGGTCGGCGAGAAAGGGCTCAAGGGAAACGGCATGGTCCTGGCTGACGCTGGAAACATCCTGCGTACCCAAGCCGTTGCTGAGAACCGAAACGCGGGCGCCATCGGCGCCACGGATGACGGGACGTCCGGCGCCTGCGCCAAATGCGCTGGTCTGCACCCCGGGTACGCTGGAGACCGTCTGGCCCAGGGTCGTTGCGCGTGCGGCATCCAGTTCCGCACCTGCCAGCACGCTCACCGGGCTGATGGTCTTGTTGGCATCCTGCTGGCCGGGAATGGCCGAGACAATCACCGTTCCCAATTCTTCCGCTGAATTGTCGCTTCGCGGGTGGGCTCCACTGCGTTCGGCCTGCTCCGTTTGTGGTGGCGCGGTGTCTGCGGGATTCGAGGCTGCCTGGGCAGGCAAGCCGAGGCTGGTGAACATGGCGAGGGTGGCAAGGGCAGGGCGTAGATGAGGCACGGATTTTCCAGGGCTGGCTTGGATGGAATGTTATAGTGTATCATTCATTCCCGCGAAGCCACCCACGCATTTCGCACCAAAGCTGGCTGGGGAAACGCCCAGCAAAGCGACTGAACAAGCAAGTCAACCTGTTACATACTATCGATCATGCACAGCAGTACCGACTCCCCCGTGTCCGCCGGCAACGAAAGGATGGCGCAATTCACCGACCGAATTGGTGCGACGGCATCATTCGTTTGTGCGTTGCACTGTGCGGCGCTGCCCCTGGTCGTTGCATTGCTGCCGGCGCTGGGGCTGGGCTTCCTGGCCAGCCACTTGTTTGAGCGGGTGTTCGTTGTCTGCGCAATCCTGTTCGCGACAGCCTCACTCACCTTCGGATTTCGCAAGCACCAGGGCAAGGCGGCATTTGCGTTGTTGCTGCCGGGCGTGGTCTTGCTGGTGATGGGCATCATCATCAACTTGCACAACTCTCCACTGCTGCACGCCGTATTGGTCAGTTGCGGCGGCAGCCTGGTCGCGTTGGCCCACCTGACCAACCTGCGCCTGGGCTCGGCGCATGTGCACGACGAGAACTGCCGGCATCCGGCGTGATTGTGTAACCGCCGGCAGGCTGACTAGCATTTGCGCCATGTCGCACGATCACGCGCCCCACGCGCATCACCACCACTCACCAGAGCACGAGCACGCGCACGATCCTGATCATGATCACGGCGCGTCATCAAGCAATCCGCGCAAGCTGCTGTTGGCCTTTGCGCTGACCTCGATCACCATGCTCGTGGAAGCGGCGGGTGGATGGATCTCCGGTTCACTCGCGTTGCTGGCCGATGCCGGACACATGCTGGTCGACGCGACAGCATTGCTGTTCGCTTGGTTGGGTGCATGGTTCGCACGCAAACCCGCCGATGCCTTGCGCAGCTTTGGCTACGCGCGCCTGGAAGTGCTGGTGGGTTACACAAATGCCTTGACCCAGATCCTGCTGGTTGCCTGGATTGCATACGAGGCCGTCAGTCGCCTGTTCGAGCCGGCACCCATCCTGTCCGGCACCATGTTGCTGGTGGCCTGCATCGGTTTGCTGGTCAACCTCGTTGTGCTTCGGGTTCTTGGTGGGCATGAGCATGACGATCTCAACACGGCCGCCGCCCGCCTGCATGTGATCGGTGATCTGTTGGGTTCGCTGGGTGCCGTGATTGCCGCGCTGGTGGTGCGCTATCTGGATTGGCTTTGGGCCGATCCGGCGATTTCCCTGCTGGTTTCGGCGCTGATCCTGCGCAGTGCCTGGCACCTGCTCAGGCGCAGCGCGCACATCCTGCTCGAAGGCGTGCCCGAGGGCGTTGATGTCGATGCGCTCACGCGGCGCCTTGAGGCCGGTGTTGACGGTATCTGCGGAGTTCACCACCTGCATGTATGGCAACTGGCGGGTGGTCGGCGCATGGCGACACTGCACGCACAGCTTGTTGAAGGCAGCAATACGGATGCTGTCCTGTCCCGCTTGCAGTCCTTGTTGCGCCACGAATTCGGCATCTCCCACGCCACCATCCAGGTTGAGTCGGCTGCCTGCCCACAGGCGCATTGTTGCGACTGAGCGTGGGATCTGGGCGCTTTCGACTTGCGATTTGCGCCCGCGCTGCTATTCTTTGCGCCCTTTTGCTTGGCCAAATCTTCTAGAGGAACTCCGATGGGCCGTGGTGACCGCAAGACCCGCAAGGGCAAAATCGCTATCCGCAGTTACGGCAACGTACGCCCGCACGCAGGCGGCAGCACGGCAGCTGCAAAGTCCGGGACTTCCGCTCCCGCCAAGTCGGCTGCCAAGCCGGCGGCCAAGCCCGCCGCCAAGAAGGCGACCGTGGCCAAGAAGGCAGCGGCGAAGAAGCCGGCCGCCTGAAGCGAAGCAATTTTCGTCTTCGAGGAAACCCCCGCCCAGGCGGGGGTTTTTCGTTTCGATGAATCGCCTAGCTCCCCGGAGCAACATGGTCCGTGAAGGCTGCGTGGGATTCCGGATCGAGCAGCCAGCGCTCCGCGCGTTCCCTGCCGTGGTCGCGCAATGCCTGGAGAAATGCCATGGGCGTGGCCAAGGCTGTCATCGCGCGATACGAATCCAGGGTGGAGTCGGGGGCCAGCAACTGGATGGAGAGATTGCGGATGCGCTGTCCCTGCGGCGTCAGCGTTTGAGCTCGTCCGAGCGATTTCCCGATCAGAAGCAGTGATCGCAATTCACGCTGGAAGGCGGCACTGAAACCCAGTTCGGCCATGCGCGTGGCGATCTTTTCCGGGGTGCGCGGAATGTCTCCGTGATCCAGCGGTCGAACCAGCACGGCCAGGATGGTTCCTGCGTCACCCTGCAGCAGCGGTTCCAGCGCGGGATTGCCCGCCCAGCCGCCATCCCAATAGACCTCACCGTCCACGGTAACCGGCGCGAATATCTGCGGCAGGCAGGTTGAAGCGAGCAGGGCATCGACGCTCAATTGCCTGGGACCAAACATCACCAGCGCCCCGTCACGTACCCGGGTTGCCGCCATGTGCATGGGGAATGGCGATTGCACGCGCAAACGCTCGAAATCGAACATGGTCTCGGCAATCTGCCGAACCGGATTGAAATTGAGCGGATTGATCTGGCGAGGCGTGAAATAGCGATGCAGATTCCTGGCATCGGCCTGCTTGGCCAGCATGCGTGAGCCGAAAATCCAGGCCGCGGCATGGGTATGTGACGCGATGCGCTGCCAGAGGTCGGCGAGGCAACGGCGGGCACCCTCGCGACCTGCGTCCATCCAGCCCTGGGCGAGAGCCAAGCCGTTCAATGCGCCGCTGCTGGTTCCACTGATGGCTTCGATGCTGAGTGATTCCTCCTCCAGCAATCGATCGAGCACGCCCCAGGTGAAGGCGCCGTGTGCACCGCCGCCCTGCAGGGCAAGCCCGATCGGGTTGGGCAGGGGCGCAGTGCGGCTCGGCATCAGCTTGGCCATCTGCGCAGCGCGTTGCCGCGTGCGAACACGTTCTCGGCCAGTGATCCACCGATCCAGTAGCAAAGATCCGCGGGTTTCCCGGCATTCCAGATCACGAAGTCAGCGCGCATGCCCGGGGCAAGCCGGCCGCGGTCGGCAAGGCCCAGGGCTTTTGCCGCGTTGACGGTTGTTCCGCGCAGGGCTTCTTCCGGAGTCAGGCGGAACAAGGTGCAGGCCATGTTCATGGCCAGGCGCAGCGACAGCAGGGGAGAGGTTCCCGGGTTGAGATCGGTGGCCACCGCCATCGGCACGCCGTGTTCGCGCAACTCGGCAATCGGCGGCAGTTGGGTGTCGCGCAGGGCGTAAAACGCACCCGGCAGCAGCACGGCGACAGTGCCCGCGGCAGCCATGGCGCGCACGCCTTCGGGATTGGTGTGCTCGATGTGGTCGGCCGAGAGCCCTCCAAATTCGGCACTCAAGGCACCGCCGCCAAGATCGGACAACTGGTCCGCATGCAGCTTGACCGGCAGGCCCAGCGCACGCGCAGCTTCGAAAACGCGACGGGTCTGCGCAGGCGTGAATCCGATCGATTCGCAGAAGGCATCGACGGCATCGGCAAGGCCGCTCTTGGCCACCGCAGGCAGCATTTCCGTGCAGACCAGGTCGATGTAGGCATCCTGGCGGCCGGAAAATTCGGCCGGAACCGCATGCGCGCCGAGGAAGGTGGTGCGCACGTCGATCCCCGATTCCTCGCCAACTCGACGTGCCACCCGCAGCATCTTGAGTTCGTTTTCCAGATCCAGTCCATACCCGGACTTGATTTCCAGGGTGGTTACGCCATCGGCGATCAGCGCGCGTGCGCGCGGCATGGATGCAGCCAACAGCGCATCGTCATCCAGGGTGCGGGTCTGGCTTACCGTCGATGCAATGCCTCCGCCTGCGCGGGCGATGGCTTCATAACTTGCCCCTTGCAGGCGCAGATCGAATTCGTGCGCGCGGTCTCCGCCAAACACCAAATGGGTGTGGCAGTCGATCAATCCCGGTGTGAGCAGTCTCCCCCGCGCGGATTCGACCCGCGCAGACAAGGCTTGTGGCGCGTCGGGCAGGGCGGACATCGCATCAGCAAATACGATGAGGCCGTCCTTCCAGCCAATGGCTGCGTGTTCGACCAGGCCCAAACCCTGTTCGCCGGCAAGGGTGGCCAGTTGGCAATCGACGAAAAGGCCGTCCCAAAGTCCGCTCGTTGCTTGCTTGCTCATGGGCCGATTATTGCAGACCTGTCCCGACCTGCATCGGCAAATACGTGCCAGGAGCCTGCGCGGCAGAAGCCATCCGGCTGCAACGCCGCTGTCATCGATTGATCGAATCACTCGTCAGGCTTGCATAGAGCCCGCTATGCGCACCTTCCGATTGATCCGCTGAATCGCGCCAGCGCCGTATCGCTTCGAATTCATTCTGCCGCGCAGGCTCCCGGCTTCCCGCGCCTGGCGATGCCCGGGATAATGCCTCGTCAATTTCGGGAGACGGATGCATGGCCAGTCGCACCTTTCACGCGGGCAATGCCTGGTTCGCAAGTGGTTGGCAGAAGAACGCGTACTTCGAGGTGGATGCAGGGCAATTCCTGGGGCGCGCGGCAACCAGCACGCAGACTGCGCACGGTCTCGGTCGCTGGGTTGTTCCCGGCATGCCCAACCTCCACTCCCATGCATTCCAGCGTGCCATGGCGGGCCTTGCCGAGCGCCGCGGCAATCCCGCCGACAGTTTCTGGACCTGGCGCGAAGTCATGTACGCGTTTGCCGGCAAGGTTGGGCCGGACGACTTGTTCGCCATCGCAAGCCAGTTGTACGTGGAGATGTTGAAGGCTGGCTACACCCAGGTTTGTGAATTCCACTATCTGCATCACCAACCCGACGGCAAACCCTATGCGGATGCTGCGGCGATGTCGCTGGCTCTGATCGAAGCGGCCAAGGCCGCGGGCATCGGCCTTACCCTTTTGCCCACCCTGTACATGAGCGGGGGATTCGATGGTCGTGCCTTGGGCGAACGCCAACGTCGCTTTGCGCATGACGTGGATGGTTTCCTGGGATTGGTCGAACGCCTGCGTTCCCTTGAGAACGCCCAGTTGCGCATTGGTGTCGCCCTGCATTCCCTGCGTGCCGTTCCCGAAGATGCCATGCGCGCCGTGCTGGAAGGCCTCGATGCGATGGCGGCTTCCGCGCATGGGCCCGCCGATGGCATGCCCATCCATATCCACGTCGCCGAGCAGATTGGCGAAGTGCAGGATTGCCTGGCCGTGCGCAATGCCCGCCCGGTCGAGTGGTTGCTTGACCATGCCCCGGTGAATTCGCGCTGGGTCCTCATCCATGCCACGCACATGGAAGACGCGGAAATGCGCAAGTTGGCCGACACCGGTGCGGTCGTCGGGTTGTGTCCGACCACCGAGGCCAACCTGGGTGACGGGATCTTTCCATTGCAACGCTGGTTGGAGCTGGGTGGAAACTTCGGCATCGGCTCCGACAGCCACATCTCGATCTCGCCGGTCGAAGAACTGCGCTGGCTGGAATACGCACAACGCTTGATTGCGCGGCGGCGGAACATCAGCGCGAATGAGCAACAACCAAGCACCGGTGAAGTGCTGTTTGCCAATGCCTTGCGCGGAGGAACGCTTGCCTCAGGCCTGCCGTTGGGATGCCTGGGCGAGCCGGACTCTGCCGCAGCCGGCCAGCGGCATCGGGCGGACTTGCTGGTACTGGACGATTCCTCGCCGCTGCTCGCCGGGCGTGAGGCCGACAATCTGCTCGATACCTGGTTGTTTGCCGGCAACGCGAACCTGGTCCGCGACGTGATGGTGAACGGCCAATGGTGCGTGCAGGATTTCCGCCACCGCAACGAAGACCGGATAGCCAACGATTACCGCGCGGCCATCAAGCGACTTGTCGATTGATGCAGTCAATGTGTGGCGAGGGTATCGCGCACCTTCGAGAAGTCGCCATCGTTTGGCTCAGGCTTGATGCCGAGCAGGTGGGCCAGCAGTGGATAGACATCCACGTTGTCAAAGGGTGGCACGACGGAATGCCTGCGGAATGCCGGGCCGCTGGCAATGAAGATGGCACGCATTTCCGGAAAATCATTGTCGTAGCCATGCTGACCCAGGGAGAAGGCTTTTTTCGCCTGGATTGCGTCATGGCTGGAAATGGTCCAGCCACGGTTTGCCAGGCACAGCAAGGACGGGATGCGCCGGTTGCTTCCGTAATGAAAACGGACAGGCAACTCGCGCTTTCGCCAACAGCGCATATGCGGGTGTTTGGCCAGCAGGATGGCTTCGGTGTCGCGGCCATGGCCGCGCAGGGGCTCGATTCCGGTCAACACGCCGTAGCTGATGACGCGTGCATGGGTCTCGGGCAGCAGTTCGTCCAGATAGATCACACGATCCGGCGACGTAGCCATCATGCCGTGATCGGATACCACGACGATGTTGATGGTCTCATGCAATCCACGTGTCCGCAGTCCATCCAGCAATCGGCGCAGGATGCCATCGACTTCATCCAGTTCGTGGTTGAGCTCGGGCGAATCCGGGCCGAAGCGGTGGCCGATGACATCGACCGTATCCAGATACAGGGTGATCAGGCTGGGCCGGGTCGCATCCGGAAGGTCGAGCCAGCCAAGCACTCGGTCAACCCGTGAGTTTCCGCTGAACTGCTTGTCGTAGGTCGACCAGAACTCGGCATGCTTTCCGTCCACCGGCGCTTCAGATCCCGGCCAGAACATGATTCCCGAGTTCAATCCCTGGCGTTGCGCAGTGGTCCACAACGGAGTCGCGGCATTCCACCAGCGCGGATCCTGCACCGCTTCCCGATTCCACAGGGCGAACTTCTGGTCGGGAATCCGCGGGTCTTCCATCGTGTTGGCGACAATGCCGCTGTGATCGGGTCGCATTCCGGTGATCAGCGCGTAGTGATTCGGAAAGGTCAGCGAGGGAAACGAAGGGCGCATGTATTCGGCGCGCACGCCACCTTCGGCCAGCGCGCTCAGAGTGGGCGTCAAGCCGCGATCCAGATAGTCGGCGCGGAATCCGTCGATGGAAACCAGCAGCAGTGGCGCCGGACGCGATTCGGTTTGCTGCCGTTCCGGAATCCGGCCGCAGGCGGCAAGCAGCATGCAGCCGATCAGGACAAACGATTTCCATGCCGCCATGCGCGGGCAATCCGGGAACGAAAGCCGGTGATTTTCGCGCAAACCGGCGGTGCTTGCCCATACCGGCCCGTTACACGATCAATCGAAGCCGTCGGCGAACAGTTTGTCGTTCGGAACCGCGAACGGAGCGCCGAGGTAACCCGGGCTCAACGTGCTGCCCTGCAGCACCTGGATCGGCGTCGCATTGCCGGTGGCTGCCAAGTCAAACACGATGGCACGATTGTCGGCCGCGCTTCCGTTGCCGGACACGCCGACCATCAGGCGATTCAAATCGGCGTCGATGGCAATGCCGCTCTGGTAAGAGCTAGCGTTGAAGCCGAGCTGGGTGGCCGTGCCTTCAATCGTGTACAGCGGCGCGTCCTGTCCGGATGCCGTCTCGGAAAACACGCGGATCTGTCCTTCGTGGCTGCCGTCGCCATTGGTGGTGAAGGTCAGCAGGTAGATGCGCTGCTGGACCTGGCTGTAGGCGAAACCCGCCGCGTTTTCCGTGTGCAAGCTCTTGAGCACCCGGGTCGGGGTGACCTGGCCATTGCCTGGACGTGCATGGAAGACCAGCTTGGTGGCGAAGTTGCCGAAGTCGTAATCCATCACGGCAACTTCGTCGGTGGTCGGGAACCAGGCCAACGAGGAAGGATTATTGAGTTCGGTGATGCCGCCATTGCCGCCCCAGCCGATCATGCGCGAAGGCGGGACATTGCTGCCGCTGCCATGCAGGGGCAGGGTGAGGATGCAGCAGTTGCCGGCGATGACGATCAGTTCATCGAGGGCAGGGATGGGCACGTTGGCGCGCGGCTGGCCAAGCAAGGGTGTCTGCATGATGCGCACAGGCGCCACATCACCCTCGGCAAATGCGGAAAACACGCGAATGGTCTGTCCGTAGAAATCGGAAACATAGAGGAGGCCTTCGCCGGCCTCGTAACTGGCGTTGGCGGGTGATTCGAGCGCGCTGGCCGGGCCTCCAAGGATGCGCACTGGGGCATCGCTGCCCTGGGCATTGGCCGAGAACTGACGCAGTGGATGGCTGTTCGAACCGATTTCAGGATAGCCGCCGATCATCAGCTCCGCATTGGCCATGCCCGCAGACAGGAGCAACGGCAGGCACAGGATTCGACACGATCGCAGGTTCACCGGGGATCTCCGGAAGTGGGGTTGCCCCACCAATACGCAAAACGACGGCAAAACCCCCAACGCCACAATCGGCCCCTGCCATAATGTCGGTCTGAAACCCGGAAAAAGACTGCCATGACCACGTTTTCCCGCATCGACTCCCAGCGAACCATCCGCGCGCCGCGAGGCACCCAACTCAATTGCAAGAGCTGGCTCAGCGAGGCGCCGTATCGCATGTTGCAGAACAACCTGGACCCGGAAGTGGCCGAAAACCCGGCCGAACTGGTGGTTTACGGTGGCATTGGCCGCGCCGCGCGCAATTGGGAATGCTATGACGCGATCCTGAAAGCCCTGCGTGAGCTCGGTGATGACGAAACCCTGCTGATCCAGTCGGGCAAGCCGGTCGGCGTGTTTCCGACCCACGTTGATGCACCACGCGTGTTGATTGCCAATTCCAACCTGGTACCGCACTGGGCCACCTGGGAGCACTTCAACGAACTCGACCGCAAGGGCCTGATGATGTACGGCCCGATGACGGCCGGTTCGTGGATCTACATCGGCTCGCAGGGCATCGTCCAGGGCACCTACGAAACCTTCGTCGAGATGGGACGGCAGCACTACGGCGGTTCACTGAAAGGGAAATGGATACTCACTGCAGGCCTGGGCGGCATGGGCGGCGCACAGCCTTTGGCGGCGAGTCTCGCCGGTGCCAGTTCGCTCAATATCGAATGCCAGCAGCGCTGCATCGATTTCCGCCTGCGCACGCGCTATGTCGATGAGCAGGCCAATGATCTGGATGATGCCTTGGCGCGCATCGCCAGATACACGGCAGCCGGTGAAGCCAAGTCGATTGCCTTGCTCGGCAACGCGGCGGAAATCCTGCCCGAGCTGGTCAAGCGCGGGGTCAAGCCCGATGCGGTCACCGACCAGACGTCCGCACACGACCCGGTGCACGGCTATCTGCCGATGGGCTGGAGCGTTCCGCAGTGGCTGGCGGAACAGAAGGCCAATCCCGATGCGGTACGCGATGCCGCGAAGAAGTCCATGCGCGTGCATGTCGAGGCCATGTTGGCTTTCCAGAAGCAGGGCATCCCCACCTTCGACTACGGCAACAATATCCGCCAGATGGCCAAGGACGAAGGCTGCACCAATGCCTTCGACTTCCCAGGCTTCGTGCCGGCCTATGTGCGCCCGCTGTTCTGCCGAGGCGTGGGTCCGTTCCGCTGGGCTGCCTTGAGCGGCGACCCGGAAGACATCTACAAGACCGATGCAAAGGTGAAGGAATTGATTCCCGACGATGCCCACCTGCACAACTGGCTGGACATGGCGCGCGAGCGCATCAGCTTCCAAGGCTTGCCGGCGCGCATCTGCTGGGTGGGGCTCGGACTGCGCCACAAGCTCGGGCTCGCCTTCAACGAAATGGTGCGCAAGGGCGAACTCTCTGCACCGGTGGTGATTGGTCGCGATCACCTCGATTCCGGCAGCGTGGCTTCGCCCAATCGTGAAACCGAATCCATGAAGGATGGTTCCGATGCGGTCAGCGACTGGCCGCTGCTCAATGCCATGCTCAATGTCGCCGGCGGTGCAACCTGGGTTTCGCTGCATCATGGGGGAGGCGTCGGCATGGGCTTCTCCCAGCACTCCGGCGTGGTCATCGTCTGCGATGGTTCCGAAGCCGCCGACAAACGCATTGCCCGCGTGCTGTGGAACGACCCCGGCACCGGCGTCATGCGCCATGCCGATGCGGGCTATGACATCGCCAAGGTTTGCGCGAAAGAGCAGGGCTTGAAGCTGCCGATGGCCTGACGCAGCCGTGCAGTGAAACCAACTGGCATGGCGACGATGCGCCATGCCGCCTTGAGGATGCAGGTAGGGCCGCGCTAGACTTGGTCCAGTTGACTTGGTTTACTGAATCATGAGCGCCATCAATATCCACGAAGCCAAAACCCAACTCTCCAAGCTGGTCGATCAGGCAGCCAAGGGCAAGCCGTTCGTGATTGCCAAGGCCGGCAAGCCTCTGGTGAAGGTGACGGCACTCGATGCGCCTGCCACGCCGAAGCGCTTGGGCTTTCTCGCTGGGGAAATCGAAGTGCCGGACGATTTCGACAGCATGGGCACCGAAGCCATTGCCAAGCTTTTCGGTGCTTGAGCGTGAAGCTGCTGTTGGATACCCATTTGCTGCTCTGGGCCGCCGGCGAGCCGAAGAAGTTGTCTCCTGCCGCGCGAAGGATGATTGGCGACAAACGCCACACGCTCTGTTTCAGCGCGGCAAGTCTGTGGGAGATCGCCATCAAGCGCACGCTCGGTCGCGATGATTTTCGTGTGGATCCCGGTGTGTTGCGGCGCGGCTTGCTTGAAAACGGTTATGCCGAAGTGTCGATCGATGGCGAGCACGCCGTGGCCGTGACGGTGCTACCGCTGCTGCACAAGGATCCATTTGATCGGATCCTGTTGGCCCAAGCCGTGGTCGGCGGCATGTTGCTGCTCACCGTAGATGAGCAGCTTGCCCAGTATCCGGGCCCTGTGCGCAAAGTCTGAAGTGCCGTTGCGGTTGTCTCAAGCAAGGCTGTGCGGCTGAAACCGCATCGCAGGGGCGTGCGCGCAGAAGCCAAAGAAAATCCTTTCGAATACTGTAAGGTGCCGTAGGAATGGCGACGGGGAAGATCGTGAAGGACAAGCGCCTGCAGAAATTGCTTGAGCGGCTCGACAAGGCCAGGACCGAGGAAGACGTCAAGGCAGCGTGGGCACGCCATCTCAAGCTTGACTACGACACCTCGGACGATCATGACCTGTATTCACCGCAGGTGCTGTTTGAATTCAAGTACGACAAGAAGCTGTCCAATGCTTCGCAGTTCGCGCCCGTACTTGCGCAGTTGCTGTACTACCTGCATCGGTTGAAGTATCACCAGTCGACCAAACCCATTCCCATGGAGTGGTGCGCTGCCGACAAGAACGAGATGGTGTTTGGCAATGTGCCCGATTGGAGCGAGTTGTACAGCGACAATGGAGCGCTCTTTGACTGGTCGTTGCCGCCATCCAATCCGGATCCCCGGCTGGTTGCTGCCGTGCGCTCACATCCGGCCTTCCGCAAAGTCGTTGCGCGCGACATGAGCATCCCCGCCGAAGCGGCTGCGCTGATGGCAGAACTGGATCAACGTTTTTCGCCCCAGCAAGGATTTCGTTTCGGCGACAAGAAGCTGATCACCGAAGACAACTTCGAAGACGTGTATGCCTACTGGGCGGAAATCTTCGAGGAGTCGGTGCGCAACGGGTTCAAACCGTCGCGCTATTTCGTCAACGACATCTAGCAAGGTCGCACCCAGGTCATCGCTGACGAAGGCAAGGTCCATTTCCAGGTCGGGCCGGACGAAGTGCGGATCAAGAAGATCCTGGCCGACGACTACCTGCGCTTCTGGTCGCTGTACGAGAAGGTGCGCGATCCGGATGTGGTGCGTGGCATCCTGGCCAAGGTGGACCGTCTCACCGATGATTCCGCGCGTCGTCGCGAGGGAGAGTTCTTCACTCCCTTGCCGTTCGCAGCCAAGGCACTGGAGGGTCTCGAACGAACTCTCGGCGCGCACTGGTGGCGCGGCGGCGAATACCGTTTGTGGGACATGGCTGCGGGTACCGGCAACTTGGAATACCACTTGCCGGCGGAAGCGTGGCCTTACCTGTATCTGTCCACCCTGCATCCGCAGGACGTGACCCATTTGGAACGAGTCTTTCCCGGCGTGGACGTATTCCAGTACGACTATCTCAACGATGACGTGGGCAACCTGTTTGCTGTTTCCGACGACATGGCTACCAGCCACGGTTTCGCCGCGCAAGGTGGTTTGGATCTCGCGCGCACGGCGACCTGGAAGATGCCCGAACGCTTGCGCCGCGACCTCGACGACAAGAACCTCAAGTGGATCGTGCTGATCAATCCGCCGTTCGCCACTGCGCAGAAAGGCGGGGCCAAGGGCGCGAACAAGGCCGATGTGTCGAAAACATTGGTACGCGAACGCATGCACCAGGACGATCTGGGCGAAGTCAGTCGCGAGCTGTTCGCGCAGTTCCTGTATCGCATCCGACGCGAGTTCCGCGGCAAATCGGCCTGGTTGGGTCTGTTCTCCACGCTCAAGTACATCAACGCCACCAACGACCAGAAGTTTCGCGACCGCGTATTCCGCTTCGGTTTCGAGCGTGGCTTCATGTTTTCCTCGGTCAATTTCGACGGCACTTCGGCGGCAAGCCAGTTTCCGGTCGGTCATCTGTTGTGGAATCTCGCAAGCGAAGCAAGTCTGGAAGGGCAGGAGATCCTGCTGGACGTGTACGACACCCGCGTGCAGAAGATCGGGCGAAAACACCTGCGCAGCGAGCACCGCGCCCGCTTCCTGTCGAAATGGATCGATAGACCTGATGGCATCGCCGTTTTTCCGCCGTTTTCCTCGGCCACTACGGTCAAGACCCAAGGGCCGGATATTCGTGACCGCATCAGCGCCGACTTCATTGGATCCTTGCTGTGTGCCGGCAATGATATTCAGCACCAGAACATGACCGCCTTGTATTCCGGGCCCTACGCCAGCGCCGGCGGCCTGAGCATCACGCCTGCCAACTTCGAGCAGGCAATGGTGGTGCACGCGGTCCGGCGCCTGCCCAAGGCCGAATGGCACAACGATCGTGACCAGTTCATGCAGCCATCCGCGGCGTTGAGTGCTGAATTCATCACCGATTGCACCGTCTGGAACCTGTTCCACAACAGCAACCATACCGTTGCCATGCGCGACGTGGACTACGAGGGTCAGCGTTACCAGATTCCCAATCACTTCTTGCCGTGGCTCGTTGCGGAATTGCGCAGGTGGCAGATTGGCGACGGCGACATCGCCATGCAGTTGCCTACGGCATCGGATCGTTTCGTAGCCGTATGGCTGCAGGGGCGCGAGCTATCGCCGGAAGCCCTCGCCTTGCTCGATGCTGGGCAGGCGGTATGGCGCGCGTACTTTGCAGGGTTAGGCCAACTGCGTACTGACAAGTTCAGGGTCGACACCTGGGACGCCGGTTGGTGGCAGGTGCGCAACGCGCTGAAAGATCGCCAATTGGCCAATGACGAGATGGAGGCCACGAAGTCGACGCACGATGCGTTGCGTGACAAGTTGCGGCCTCAACTGGCCGAGTTCGGCTTCCTTGATGCGGGATTGGAGAGTGCGATCAATGCCGATGCGGGCTATGACATTGCCAAGGTTTGCGCGAAAGAGCAGGGCTTGAAGCTGCCGATGGCGTAGCCCAAACGCGGGCTGGCGGGTTGCGAGGCGTTTCCAATGGTGCGATATTTGGCTCCGAATCTGGAGCCAGAATATGGAAACCATACTTGCCGACTCAAGCGTCAGCGTCACTGAGCTCAAACGCAACCCCAGTGCGGTGATCGAAGCTGCCGACGGTGAAGCAGTGGCCGTGCTCGTCCACAACAAGCCCAGTGCTTACCTGGTTCCCGCCTCAGCTTACAAGCGCCTGCTCGACCGTCTGGAAGATCTTGAATTGGCCGAGCTGGTGCGCGGCAGGGCGAAGGAGCGTCGCTTGAAGGTCAAGCTTGATGACCTATGAGCTTGCATTTGTTGCGTCGGCATTGAAGGAATGGCGCAAGCTCGCCACACCCATACGCGAACAGTTCAAGAACAAGCTGGGCGAGCGTCTAAGAAGCCCGAAAGTCCCATCGGCGCGCCTCCATGGCATGCCGGATTGCTACAAGATCAAACTGCGTGCAACGGGCTACCGGCTCGTTTATCAGGTCGATGATGGGGTTCTGCTCGTTACCTTCGTTGCCGTGGGAAAGCGCGAGAAGGGAGTCGTTTATTCCATTGCTGGAAAGCGGCTGAAATGAATGCGCACCTTGGCGTACCTCTGGACAACCCCGTCTGGCATTCGCTGACCAGCCGCCATGCGGAACTGGGGCGGCGCCTGGGCGACGTGGCACGTTATCGTGCCGAGGTGGCTCCATTCATCGGCGTGCGCTCGATGGATGCCGCACGCGCCGATGATCTGAATGCCTTGGTGCAAGCGGGCGAGTCGGTCTTGTTTGTCGGTCCCATGCCCGTGCTACCGCAGTCATGGCAGGTTCGGACCTTTGCGCCGATTGCGCAGATGACCTGCACGCGTCGCCTCGAAATTGGCCCGGGGCCGCAGTGGGTGGAACTTGATCAGGCGCACCGTCCCGACGTGCTCGCCCTGACGGCATTGGTCTATCCGCACTACTTCCGCCCGCAAACCCCGGACCTGGGGCGCTACATCGGCATCTACGAGGGTTCGCAGCTGGTGGCCATGGCGGGGGAGCGCATGTCGCTTCCTGGTCATCAGGAAATCAGCGCGATCTGCACCCATCCCGATCATCTCGGCCGCGGTCACGCGCGTCGCCTGATGTCCGTGCTCAACAACGCCATCCTGGATCGTGGCGAACTGCCATTCCTGCACGTCAGCCACGAGAACCCGCGCGCAATGCAGCTCTACAAACACGTGGGTTATGTTGTGCGAAGCGATGTCGGCTTGGCCGAGGCCAAGCGCATCGCTTGAATCACTCGGTACACACCTGGCTGAACCCATTCATTCCCCGGACTCGAAATGTCATCCAAACCGCTCTCCGATTTTCCCATCACCCAGCGCTGGCCCGCGCAGCATCCCGAGCGCATCCAGCTCTACTCGCTGGCCACTCCCAACGGAGTGAAGGTGTCCATCATGCTGGAGGAATGTGCGCTGACGTACGAAGTTCATCGCATCGACATCACGCAGAACGAAACCTTCACTCCCGAGTTCCTCTCACTCAATCCGAACGGCAAGATTCCGGCCATCATCGATCCGGACGGCCCTGGTGGTGAGCCGCTGGCGTTGTTCGAATCCGGTGCGATCCTGCTCTACCTGGCCGACAAGACCGGCAAGTTCATTTCCACCGATCCGGCCCAGCGTTGGCACACCATCCAGTGGGTGTTCTTCCAGATGGCCGCCATCGGTCCGATGTTCGGCCAGGTCGGTTTCTTCCACAAGTTCGCCGGACGCGAGTACGAGGACAAGCGACCGCTGCAACGCTATGTCAACGAATCGCGCCGCCTGCTTGGCGTGCTCGATGCGCGACTGAATGGGCGCGAATGGATCATGGGCGAGGAATACACCATTGCCGACATCACCACCCTGGGCTGGGTCCACAACCTGATCACCTTCTACGAAGCGCGCGAGCTGGTCGGTTTCGATGCGTTTGCGAATGTCGCCGCGTGGCTGGAGCGCGGGCTGCAACGACCTGCGGTGAAGCGCGGGCTGGCGATTCCGTGACCATTGTCGACAAACCAACCCGCAATTCCTTCGCCGACTGATGGTTTCGGCAGTACACTCGATCGCGGGAGATGTGGGGGAACGTCATGGCCAATGCACGCAGCCGCTACGAGGCGCTGGCGGCATTCCTGCAGCAGTACAAGGGTGCGCAAATCGGGCGTCTGTACGGCATGCCCTGCCTGTTGTTCGATGGCGAGCCGTTCATGATGCTGCATCGTGAGAGCGTGGCATTCCGGTTGAATGGTCGCGCGCTGACGAATGCCCTGGGATTGTCAGGTTCCACCGGATTCGATCCCCTCCACCCCGACCAGCCACCACCCGGTAGACCCGGCTGGGTATTGGTAGCCACCGCGCATTTCCTTTCCTGGGATCGACTGGCCGTGGATGCCATGCGCTGCGCAAGCCTGGCCAAGCAACAGCCGGTGTCGTGGAAACCGCCGCCAGAGCCGCCCCCGCCGCCACCGATGCCCCCGCGGTCCACCCCCAAATCCCTGGCTGAGCGCGTCGCGGCCGTCATGAAATCCGGATTCGGATTCGGCTTGTTTGATCGGGATGGAAAGTAGAAGCTCGAAAGCCTTGCGCATGTCTGCATCATTTTTGCCTTCGACCGAGATACCTCGGTGGAAAGTTCGCGTAGGTTGGTTCAAGCGGCGCAGCCGCGGAACCAACGCGAGTGGGCACCACGCGACGGCCGGTACCATGCACCCTGTTCGTCTCGGCTTGCGCCTTCGACCGAGATACCTCGGTGGAAAGTTCGCGTAGGTTGGTTCAAGCGGCGCAGCCGCGGAACCAACGCGAGCGGGCACCACGCGACGGCCGGTACCTTGCACCCTGTTCGTCGGCTCCGACCCTGCGGGCCTTGAGCCGACCTACTCGGCTTGCATGCTCGGGGTCAAGTCTTGTATCGCGTGCTCGGGGTCACGCGTGCTCGGGGTCAAGTCTTGTATTGCCACATGCGACATCGCTGTCCGTTCCATTCGATCACGGCTGACGTCATGTTGAAGCACTGCATCTGCGAGAAAGTCTTGCCAGTGGTGAACGCTTGCGGAGGGCTCGATGCAGCTGTATATCTGGCTGCCATGTTCGATCCATTCCCATGGATTTCTGCTGATGAATTTTCTGGTTCATCTTGCATGATTCGAATCGAGACCGGGTGCCCATGGCTTTCAACATTCGCCAAATCTTCACTGCGCTGAACGAAGTCGGCGTTGACTATGTGGGGAATCCGGTTCGTTCGCTGGATATTTTCGTGAAGGAGCCGCTGCCATTTGATGCGTTGACGAATGCGTCCGTGGCAATGGACATCGACGGCACAATCGTTCGGGTGGCCAGCATCGGGCATCTGATCCTGATGAAACAAGCCGCCGGACGAGCCCGTGACCTCGACGATATTGCCAAACTGAAGCAGATCGAGATTGAGAGACGAGCCAATGACGACGCTTGACCCAGGTGCGTCAGGTCACCAGGTTTTGAGTGACGCGGAGATCGCCAGCCTGCGCGGATGGATGAGGCTCAAGCCCGGGCAAAAGGTCGACTTCTTCGAGGAGATGGTCGAGCTGGCGCATCGGAGCGGTGCCTTGTCCGCCGAGCGACTGGCGCTGCGGGATGCCGATCCCGATACCGCTTGAATCTTGAGGCAGAGTTGGACAAGCGACCTGGGCAGAAGGTTGAATTCTTCAAGGAAATGATCGGTCCCGAGTGTCACAGCGGGTCTTGTCGACCGAGCGGCTGGCCCTGAGGATGCCGATTCTGGAAACGGGGCTTCAGCCGTGAAGCAAGGCGACACGCTGCGCCTTGGCGATTACCTCACGCCACTGCGGCAGCACCTTCGCCTGCTCGGCGAATTCCGGCCAGCGTTTCACGGCTGCGATGACGTCATCGAGGATGGCTTCGGCGCGGCCGCGTTTCATCGAGGCGAATTTCGCGCAGGTGCGGAAATCCTCCAGCGTGAAATCGTCACGCTTGCCGTTCATGGACATCTGGTGGGTTGCAGTCCACAGGCCATCGGGGTTGTAGCTGTAGGTGACATCGAAGGCCGGTGACAAGGACCAGCGTCCCTGTTTGTCCATCAGGAAGGCGATGTTCTTGACGTGGTCGTCCTGGTTGCGTGCAACGATGTTGAAGGCCATGCGGCGGAACTGCTGTTCGATGCTGGCCATGGGCAGGTCCAAGGTGCGCATGACCTGCAGGGCTTGTTCATAGCTGTAGGCACCGGCCAGGTTGAAATCGAAGTGGGCCAGGGCGCCAAGGGATTGCATGTGCAATTTTTCGCCACCGGCCAGCCGGTCAAAGCGGCGACTCATGAAGTGGCGTCGTCCGTTTTCCTCAAGCAAGCGGCATTCGCTGATGTCGATGCCCGCAGCCCTGGCCATCAATGCGTAGGCGTATTCGATGGAGCCGTAGCCGGTGGGGTCTTCCAGCTCCTTGTCACGATTGCCGCTGACGCCATCGAACTTGAGGATCCAGTAATCAAAGCCATCACCGGCGGCTACCTGGCCCGAACGCACTTCATTGGTTTGCCGATTCCAGGCAATCACCGCCTTGGCGCGTGCGCCTCCGGCGGAAGTACCGACACGCAGAATGTCGCGCAAGGTTTCGGCGGTGTCTGCGGAAGCCATCGAATGGCGCAGTCCGCTGCGCTGGCTGAGAACATCGGAAGCCAGCTGCACGAGTGCGGCGATATCCAGCGGTTCGCTGGTTCGCGATTTCGGTCCTTGCGCCGGGGCAAACTCCAGCGCGCCCATGCCACGCGATCCGATGTAGCACAGGCGTTCGACCGCATTGAAACTCTCGGCACTGCGTCCTTGAGTGGCCAACCAAGTGTCGATCAGGGCATTGCCGAAGCGGTCGGGCAGGGAGTCGGCCAGCAATCCGGGCAGCCCATGGAAGGTTTCACGGGCGAGACCTGGGAAGGAATACACCCGATCAGACAGCGGCATCCGAAGCGGTGATACCTGGATCCCGCTGCGCGTGAATTCATAGGTGAACTGGAAGGCCGCAGCGGATCGGGCGTCTTCGACGGAAACTGCACCGATGGATCGGCCCCACAGCCGCACCTCGGCCACGGTGGTCATTTGGAGTCGTTCCAGGCCCAGGGTTTGGTCGGGGTCTTGGGTTCGCGAACCGAGGAGGCGCGCTTGCGTTGCTTGCCCTGGAACTTGAGCAGTTCGATGGGACTGGGTGTGGGCGCCGGGATCAGTGCGTTCAGGCCGCTGCCCAGGTCCAGTGCGCGCAAGACCCGGATGAAATTGGTGAGCTGGGTGGATTCGCCGGCTTCGAGGCGTTCCAGCGTGCGTTTGGAAATGCCGGCCGCGCGGGAAAGCTCAGCCTGGCTCTGGTTGTGCGCGAGCCGATGCTGACTGATGCGGCTGCCGAGCTCGATCAGTACCGCTCGATCCGATGACGAAGGCTCGATGATCATGATGCGTCTCCGATGACGAGTTCAGGCGGATAATCTCGGTTATGCGCAAGACATGACGAATTATGCAACGCGATATTCCTGTATGCAATTCGGCAAAACAGGCAATAAAACGTCAATTGGAATAACTAATCGTCATTAATGGCGCGTAAAGCCATGGTCCGGAAATCTTGTGGCTTTTCCACGCGTGGACTCGTCAGGAGTTGCCTCGGGCCAGCCATCGATCCAGCTGGTTGGCAAAGGCCTGACGGTCGCGTGGGTGAAGGCTGGGCGGGCCGCCGGTGTTGACTCCCGCGCCGCGCAGTTCGTCCATGAAGTTGCGCATCGAAAGGCGCTGGGCAATGGTGTCGGCGGTGTACATCTCGCCACGCGGATTGAGGGCCAGCGCGCCTTTCCCGATCACCAGCGCGGCCAGGGGAATGTCCGCGGTGACCACGAGGTCGCCTGCGCAAACGCGCCGCACGATCTCGCTGTCTGCAACATCCAGGCCCCCGCTGACCTGGATGGAGTGGATGAAACGTGAAGGTGGGGTGCGTATCCACTGGTTGGCCACCAGGGTCACCTCGATGCCGGCACGTTCGGCGGCGCGAAACAGGATGTCCTTGATGACATTGGGGCAGGCGTCGGCATCGACCCAGATGCGGCGGGCGGAATCACTGGCGGCGGGATCACTCAAGGATGTTCTTCGCTTCGGCCACGCCGAGGATTTCCGGCTGCGCCTGGCGCGCGCGCGATTCCAGCAGCGGATGCACGAACACCGCGGCAAGAAGAATCGCCACACCCGCATAGAACAGCATGCTCAACTCGTGCTGCTCGCCGAAAAAAATGGCGGCAAGGACGATGGCATAGAGGGGTTCGAGGTTGACCGCCATCTGCGCGCTGAAGGCGCTCATGTGACGAAGAGCCACCAGTGACAAGGCAAAAGGAAACAGGGTGCAGGCAACCGAGAGTGTCAGGATCAGCAGCAGGTCGCGCGAACCCGGCAGCACAAAGGGATTGCCTGACAGCGCTGGAAACGCGAAATCCATGAGGGGAATGAGTGCGGTGAGGGTCAAGGTGCCGGCGGCCAGTTCGATGCCGGTGACGGTCAAGGGATCTCCGTGTTCGACCAGGCGCTTGTTGAGGGAACTGAACAGGGCAACGAAAAATGCGGAGATCGCACCAACCAGAATGCCATTTCGGTAGGCGAACGGCACGCCTCCAACCACCAGTGCCACGCCGGGAAGTACGGCGAGGCCCAGCAGCAGCTCGCGTCGGGAGAACTTGCGCCCGGCCAGCTTGGGCTCCACCAGGGCCGTGAACACCGTCGCCAGGGCCATGCAGGTGGCCGCAACCGAGGCATTGGACAGTTTGATCGAGCCGTAAAACGTCAGCCAGTGCAATGACACCAGCACGCCTATGCCGGCATACGATCCGATCAGCTTGATGGGCATGCTGCGCAAGGCGCGCCATACCCCTGGCAGCAGGGCGATGGCAGCCACCACGAGAATCATCCTCCACCAGACCAGGGGCAGGGCGGAAAGACTGATCGCCTTGCCGAGGATGGCGGTGAAGCCCCACAGCAACACGCACAAATGGATCTGCCAAAGCGCCTTGGCATGGGCGGAAGCGGAAGTGTTCAGGACGCGCTCTCGAAAGGCATCGGGATTA
>Ga0116176_10000173_pt1 | contig 53751 bp, 43 predicted proteins | sample AD_STIC08_MetaG_FD_89803 | JGI IMG/M metagenome (GOLD analysis project Ga0116176, IMG submission 89803) | Active sludge microbial communities of municipal wastewater-treating anaerobic digesters from USA - AD_STIC08_MetaG | ecosystem: Engineered > Bioreactor > Anaerobic > Digestate | place: USA...
CACCCAGAGACCGAGGCGTATAGAAATTCCGACCGGGACGACATCTATCGCTTCAGCGATCTGGTGTACAAGGACCTTTCGGTCTGGATATCAAAGGAATTTTCCAAGGAGAAAATCGAGGAGCGCTACGGGAAGATGGGAAAGGAGCGCTGCGAGGCGGGGATCCCCGTCGATCAGGTCCTGAAGGCGCTGGTGCTTCAGCGCCGCCACATCTGGCTCTTTGTAATGGATAAGATGTACGGCGACACGACCGACTACATGGAAGCCCTGGAGCTGAACAACAGGGTCACCCTTTATTTCGACCGGGCGATGATTGCCATGGTGAAAGGCTACATGAAAATGATGGACCGCCAGATACGGTAGCCGTTCCGGCTTCGCCCGTCCTGATGGATGAACGTTTGGCGGTGATAAAAATAGCTTGTCCGGAGAAAAATTATTGTACTTGGCGTCAGTTTCTGCATAATGGAGCCAAACTACGTTTCCAGTTCCCCGTTTATAACCCGGAAACGGCCCCGGCCCGGGGCCACTGGTAAGGATTGTGTTTGATTATGAATACCGCTCATGAGAATGATCTGGCCGGCAAGATCGGCCTCCTGAAAGGGGTGAGCATCTTCACCACCCTGGCCGACAAGGAACTCGTCGTTGTGGCGCAGAACAGCGAGTTCTGTTCATACCGCAGGGGTGATGTCATCTTCCGGGAGGGCAGCTACAGCGACGGCCTCTACGTGATCCGGGAAGGAGAAGTCCTCATCACCAAGCAGCGCGACGAGAACGAAACCATGAATATAGCCCAGTTCATCGCGGGGGAATCCTTCGGCGAGATGGACCTCCTTGAGAACAGGACAATGAGCGCCACGGCCCGGGCTGATTCGGACGCCGTCCTGCTGGTATTCCCGGCGCGTGGAATGAAGTTCCGGGACGTGCTGGGCCAGTATCCGGACATATCGGCGCGTATCCTCCACGAGCTGATGGCGGCCATCGCCGGAAGGATCCGGGGCACCAACCGTCTGATCTCCGAAAAATCACAATGGGTGAATGACCTGAAGGAGCAGCTCTACTACGACAAGCTCACGGGGCTTTACAACAGGACGTATCTCGACGAGGAATTCCCCCGTCAGATCGACGAGTTCGGCCCGGCGTCGTCGATAATCATGATAAAGCCGGACAGCTTCAAGGCGATCAATGACCGCTTCGGCCACGAGGCCGGCGACAGGGCGCTGAAGCTTATCGCTTACGGCATCAAGTCCCACATCAGGGACAAGGACATAGCCGCGCGGTACCGGGGCGATGAGTTTGCCGTCGTCCTTCCCGGGGCCCGTCTCGACGAGGCCATGACCTGCGCCGAGCATCTCCGGACCCAGCTGGAGAACCTGAATTTCGATCAGATCACCGGGGGCGGTTTCGCGACCACCGTGAGCATCGGCGCGGCTGAATACAGGGAGCACTGCGGCGGTGCGGCGAAGCTGGTGGACACCTGTTTTAAAAGGATGTTCGCGGCCAGGGAACGCGGCGGCAACCGCATCGTCAGCAGCGATTTATAACATCAAGGATATATACGGGCATGACTATTCCAGTTGATTTTCTCAGCACGGTTGAAATATTCTCTCTCCTGAAGCCGGAGGAGATAAGCAGCATTGCCGGCCTTTTCAGCACCCATGAGATTGAAGAGGGCGAGGTGCTGTTCCGGGAGGGTGACGAGGGGAACGAGCTTTTCATCGTGAAAAGCGGCGCGGTTACCAGCTCCATCCGGCTTCCCGACGGCGGGGAGAGGCAGGTTGCCCAGTTCAGGGCCGGGAATTTCTTCGGGGAAATGTCCATTTTCGAGAACGCGCCCCGGTCCGCAACCTGCCGAAGCCTTGAGAAGAGTTCGCTGCTGGGGCTCCATGAGAAGGATTTTTACCGCATGATCGAGGAATACCCGGACATCGCCACCAAGATCATGTACCGGATGCTCAATATTACGGCTCAGCGCCTGCGCGATACCGGCGAGTTCCTTTCCGACATGGTCCACTGGGGCGAGGCGGCCCGCCGCCGCGCCATAACCGACGAACTTACCGGTGCCTATAACCGCCGGTTCCTCGATGACGCCCTCGTCAGCCAGGCCGAACTGGCCAGGAACAGCGGAAAACCGCTGTCGCTGGTGATGGTCGACCTGGACTACTTCAGGGAAATCAACGAAAACTACGGCCATGAAGCGGGCGACCGCTGCATCCTGGAGACCGTCCATGTCTTTAACCGCCACCTGCGTGAAAGCGACATCCTTGCGCGGTTCGGCGGCGATGAGTTCACGGTGCTCATGCCCGAAACGGAGCCGGAGACGGCGCTTGAAATCACGGACCGTGTGCGTGCGGACCTGGGGGAACATGATGTTCTGAAGCAGTACCAGGGTCCCGTTAAAAAACTGTCGATGAGCGCCGGCGTCGCGTCCTTCCCGGCGCACGCTGATGACGTCAAGAAGCTGAAGGAAATGGCGGACCAGGCCCTGTACCGGGCCAAGGAGGGGGGGCGCAACAGGGTCGCCTGCGCGGGATCGTAACCGCGCGGCAGGGTAAAGCCGGGAGTATGAATAAAAAGTCAATACCTACCATCTACGAAAAAAACAGGATCGTTGATAACATCATCAACGCACTGCAGGAAAAGAGCCACTTCCTGTTTCTCGGCCACCAGAACCCCGACGAGGACTGCATCGGGTCCATGGTCGCCTTTGCCCTCATCGTGGGCAAGTTCTCCAAGAAGGCCGATGTGTATATAAGCGAGTCGATGCACGAGCATTTCCAGTATCTCCTGGATATCTGCCGTCATAATGCCATAAGCTGTTCGGAATCGATGAGTACTATCGATGATACCGTTGATGCCATTGTCGTGTGCGACACCCCGAAGCCGTCGATGATAGACCTGAATCCCGGCATTGAGAAAATATTCCGCAGAAAGGATATACTTAAAATAGAGATAGACCACCATTTGGGCGCCGACAGCAAATATATCGGCGACGAGGGATACCGCCTGGTGACCGAGGCGACATCGTCCAGCGAACTGGTGGGTTTTATCGCCATGAAGCTGGCGAAGAAAGCTGACGTGCTCAAGCGCTACAATATCAACAACCCCCTTTCCAGAAACGTGATACTATCCGTGCTGACCGGGATCGTGGGCGACACCAACATGGGCCAGTATATCAAGTCAAAGCGCCAGAAGAGGTACTACGACATCTTCAGCAACATCTACAACACGCTCCTGGTCAAGGAAACGACCAAGGAGACGAACTTCATGAACAAGGACGAGGTGTTCCACGAGATCCAGCGCCTGTCCGCAGTCGAGGACCGCTGTTTCCGGTACATCTACAACAAGAAGAGATTTTCGAAATCCATCGGGTTTGTCGTCCTGAACAGGGAAGACATGGATTATCTGTATGGTGGGTTCGACAGCGATACCATTGTCTCCGTCACGCGGTCTATCGCGGACCATCTCGCCGAGGAGAGCGGCCACCTGGGTTTCGTCGTTTATGATGATTCCGGCGTATCCGGACTTGTGCAATTCAGGCTGAGACGCGGCCAGGGTTTCAAGACCTTCGATCTCCGGAAGGTTCTCAAGTTGTTTTCTTTCACCAACGGGGGCGGCCACGAAGGCGCCATCGGCTTCAGGGTCTCCCGGAACGAGATCGGGGATATCGATGAGTATGTCGGGCAATTGATCGAAGGCATTGAAAAGGCGATTTCAAAGCGATAGCCTGTGAGCGGGAAATGGAAGGCATAATCCGGGATGCCGCGCTTCGCGGCACCCCGGAAGGTGCGATCAGGCTGATTTCCTTTCCATTGGTTCCCCGGGCTTCTTGAACGATTCAATGAAACGGATCTCCTTGCCGATGACCTTGATGCGGGACCGTTTCTTGCCGTCGGCTCCCTCCCACCGCTCCTGCCTCAGTGTACCCGCCACCATGACGCGCTTTCCCTTGGTGACGCTGTTTGAACAGATGTCGGCGAGCTTTTCCCAGGTCTCCACGTCGATATAGGAAACCTGCGGGTCGGCGTCGTCCTTCGAGTAGTGGTTCATCGCCAGGGAGAAGGAGCAGACGTTCTTGCCGGTCTTGGTTTTCTTCATCACCGGGTCCCCTGTCGCGTTCCCTTCGATTGTTACGTTCTGATAGTTTTGCATGGCATAGCTCCTTGAGTTGGTTTGAAGGGTATACGGTTAACACCGGGGGATATTAAAAATTTTTGTAAAAAATTTTTAAATTTCACCATGTCATTATGGGGAATTGATTTATTATTGCCCTGGATCAGGGCGAGGGTATTTGCCTCGGACCGGGACGGGGTTGTGCGAGGAGAAGAGGGTGGCCTCCCTCTCATCCTCGCGCTCCTCCTCACCCCGCGCCTGCGGCGGGCTTCGGGTGAACTCGTCGAACCGGCTTCGCCGGATTCGACTCGGGCATCCACCCTTGTTAGGTTTGTCCGCCTGCCGGCGGACGTTTTAGTTGCTTGATTGCTTCATGAATGTGCAAAGTGTAAATCGATAATCTCCATAACTCAGATACTTACGGTATCAAACCAGTCGCCGCGCAGGACGCGCGGCGGTGCGAGGATGCCGCAGGAGGCGGCTACCGGAGCGAAAGCCAATAAGTGTTTCTTACATTCTTAATAGCTAAAAACAACAACGCATCAACAAAAACAGACAAACTAAAAGACCACAAAAAAAATCAACCTTGAGCCCCTCGCGGCGTATGAGCGAGCGGGGTGATGGGGATCGAAAGGGGAAGAGGGAAGTCAACCTCTTCCCCTTTCAAAATTGCAGACCCGCGCCGGGTCAGTAGCCACTGCCCTGGCAAGGGCGCGTCATTTCGATTCAGCGATCCCGGACCAGCTTGTCGGGTCATGGGGCCCCTCGGCGGGCTTCACCTTCACCGGTATGCCGGTCAGGTGTGCCATGCCCGAGAGGGGGTCAAGGTGCCCCGGGCCGTCGGCGGCGAGAAGGTTCGCGTTGACGCCCCGCGTCCCGGCCGCGACCGAGAGGCCGCGGGCCGGCTGGTGGCCCCAGCCGTGGGGCAGGGCCACCGTGCCCGGCATCAGGTCCGCCAGGAGCCTGACCGGCACGCGCACCGTTCCGGTCGCTGATGACACATCGGCATACTCGCCTTCTGAAACGCCGGCTTTGGCAGCGTCGGAGGGATGCATGTAAAGATAATTGGTGTTGTTCTCCCCGCTGACGAATTCCTCGAGGTTGTGCATCCATGAGTTGTGGGTGCGGACAGCCCGTTTAGTTATCAGCTTCAACATCCCGCGGTTTGCAAGCTCGTCATGGTAAACGTTTTCCAGTGAGGAGATTCTCTCAACAAAATGCTCCGGAGCCAGGTTGACCCTGCCGTTATCGGTAACGACCCTTTTGCCGAGGAACGTCCCCTCCTCGTGGGGAGGCCGGAGCAGGCCATGAGGATGGCGCAGGAGTTTTCTGAATCCCGGCTGTCCGCCTGAGCGCAGCACCAGTCCCAGCATGCGCTCCGGCGTGAGGGCCATGCCGCTGAAAAGCCTGGAGCGGAGCGCCCTGACGTTGAGGTCCATGAAAGCCTGGACGGCCCTCGATCCGAACAGGGGAGCGCCGCAGGCGCGGGCAAGGCGGGTGTACACTTCCATGGGATGCCGCTGCTCGCCGTCGGGCTGGAGGATGGCCCGCGTCGCCTGCAGGTATGGCCGGTACTGAAGCCCGCAAAAGAGGGGGAAGATGAAGGGGATCCCCGGCATTTCAAAGAACGGTGTGACCGGCAGCACATAGTGGGCAAGGGATGCGGTCTCGTTCAGGAAAATGTCCGCCGATACCAGCAGTTCGAGCTTTTCAAAAGCGTTGCGCAGGCGCGATGAATTGGCCATGGTGTTAAGGGGGTTGCCCCCGGTGCAGAAGAGGGCCCTGAGCTGTCCCGGGCCGGGGGTCAGGATCTCGTCGGCCATGACGCAGCCGGGAAAACAGTCGCTCACCGAAGCGAAGCCGCCGATGCGCGAGCGGTCCTTCCGCAGGAGCAGACCGCGCTTCTTGCCGAACCGCTCAAAGGGCACGATGCCGCGGCCGACCAGTGTCCCGCCGAACCGGTCGAGGTTCCCGGTTGCGGCGTTTATGACCTCCTGGAGCCAGAAGGCCAGGGCGCCGTTGCGCCCCATGTTGACCCCGGTGGACGAGTAGAGGGCGGCTCCGTCCGCGGCAAGGTAGCCGCCCACGATTTCCCGCAGGGTCGCTGCCGCGATGCCGGTGACCTCCGCGGTGCGCTCAGGCGTCCATGGCTCGGCTATGCCGCGCAGAATCTCAAGGCCATCCATGAAGGCGGCGGTCTTTTCCCGGTCTATGGCGTCCCTCTCGAATACTTCCCTCAGGAACGAGAGATAGAAGAAGACATCCGTATCCGGCCTGATGAAGACGTGCTCGCCGGCGGCCCTGGCCGATTCGGTGCGGCGGGGGTCTATGAATATGACGCGCCCGCCGCGCTCGACGATGGCCTTCAGCTTTTTCATCGGATAGGGGAGCTGCAGGAAGCTGAACTTCGAGATCGCCGGGTTTCCCCCGACGATGACCAGGAACCTGGTGTTGGCGATGTCGGGAAAGGGCTGCGTGAAGGGGAACCCGTAGAGGTGGTGGGCCACCGCGAACTTGTTGGCGCAGTCCTGCGTGTGGGGCGAGTACATCTGCTTCGTCCCGATCCCGGTCATGAATCCCTGGGCAAAGGCGGGATGGAGCATGTCGAAGCCGGTGGCGGTGCCGACGTACATCCCGATGGAGTCCGGCCCGTGTGACGCGCGCAGGGATTTGACTTTATCGCCGATCTCCCGCATGGCCTGCTCCCATGATATCCGCCTGAATTCGGAACCCTCGCGCTTCAGGGGATGGCGCAGCCGGTCCGGGGACTCGTAGATCCGGTGCTGCCTCAGCCCCTTAACGCAGGCATGGCCCTCAGTGGCCACGTGCTCCCTGTCGGGTTCGATCTTCACCACGCGGTTGCCGTCAAGGGTCACCTTGAGGCCGCACAGGCATTCGCAGATTCTGCAGAAGGTGTATTCTGTTCTCATGGGTAGAAGGTCCTTGGTCTGGGTCTGATAATCGTTACATGGTGCCGGCATCCTGCATGATCCGGGGTTTTTGCGCAATGATAATTCGGCATGTTGTTTTCCCGAAATGCACATTGTCATGTCGCGGAAGCCGCCGGTCCCCGTGTTTTACTTTTTTCTTGATATATATCTGCGGTACTGTATCATGTGATCATTACCGGCACGGTTCGATTTCTGTTATAATTTCAAAAACGGCGAGGCGGTTGTCAAGTATAGGGGGAAATGGGGCATTATCAATAAAAGAGGGGAGTTCGTTATACAGCCGAAATACGGCCGGATCGGGCGGATGGGATTCGAAGAGGGGTTCTGCAGTGTCCGGATAGGCGGGAAATGGGGTTTCATTGACCGGAATGAGAAGCTGGCCATCAGCCCGCAATTCTGGCTGGTGGGACACTTTTCCGACGGCGCCGCCGTGTAAGCCCTCAACACCAACCGGAGCGGCCACCCGGTCAAGTACGGATATATAGACAGGACCGGCAGGCCCTTCATCCGGGCCCGCCTTGTCCTGGCCATGCCGTTTCGCAACGGCATGGCAGTCGCCCTTCGAACCGCGAGCGAGGGCCGCAATCCCTGTATCATCGACACGCGATGCCGCGAATTCCTCCGGGACAGGTGCAAGGGTGAGATGGAGAGGATGGACGATAACCACCTGATAATAGCGTAGGATGGGCAGGGTTGCCTCTACCTTGACCTGCAGGGTAATGTCATCTACCGCTATGTTGAAACCGGCGCTGACAATGTCAGGAAAGCTGAATTCTGACCGTCCCCGGATAGCGGCCATTCGCTTAAACGTTTTGACAGAAGCGTTTTGTATGGTACTCAGGCAGGGGATAAAACAAAAATGTGATTGCCGATACAAACGTAAAGGATGTAACAACGGGGAATATAGAGGACCAATGACCGGGGTCGTTAACGGAGCCCATGCTGTTTCATTTCAACATGAGGGGTGATGATATGAATCCCTGGAAGACTGAGCTGATCACTCTACATCGAATTGATTAATGGAGGCAAAAATGAAAAGGCTCATTGTACTGGGGTCCCTGCTGGGTGCTCTCTTGTCCGGTCATCTGTTCGCCGACTGCGTTTCAGGGGACTGTAAAAACGGCCGGGGGACCATGACCTACGCCGACGGCGGGAGGTACGAAGGCCAGTGTAAGGACGGCAGGAGGCACGGCGAGGGGACCATGTTTTTCGCTGACGGGGGGAAGTACGAGGGCCAGTGGAGCAACGACCGGGAGAACGGCAGGGGCACCAGGAACTGGCCCAATGGGGCGATGTATAACGGCGAGTGGAAAAATGGCACTATGCATGGCCAGGGAACGGGAATATTCGCCGACCTCGGGCAATACATGGGGCAGTGGGAAAACGGCCGGATGCATGGCGAGGGGAGGATGATGTATATAACCGGCGACACCTATGTCGGCGGTTGGAAAGAGGGCAAAAAGCACGGAAAGGGAAAGGCAGTATTTGCCGGGGGAGACAGCTACTCCGGCGATTTTAAAGACGACAGGATGGACGGGCAGGGCACCATGACCTACGCCGATGGCGGGAGGTACGTGGGCCAGTTTAAGAACGACAAGAAGGAGGGCCGCGGAGTTACCACCTGGCCCAATGGCGATTCCTATGACGGCATGTATGCAAACGGTATGATGCACGGACAGGGGACCTATATGTTTCCCGACGGAAGGAAGTACGAGGGACAGTGGAAGGAAGACAAGCCGGAAGGGCATGGCACATGGACCTGGGCCAACGGGGAAAAGTATGTCGGTCAGTGGAAAAAGGGGCTGAAAAACGGCCCGGGCACCCACTATAACGCCGACGGCACAGTGGCAAGGAAAGGCCTCTGGAAAAATGACCGGTATGTCGGCAAATAGGCATCGTGCCATTGGATGCGCAGTCCTCACGGACAAACAGTGGTACTCGTGTTCCGTTACCGATTATAAAGAATCCCTGTCGTCGAGCAGGAAGAACAGGTATATCTTCTGTCCGATACTCGCCCTCGTTGGCGCGGGTCTGTTCTTCCTGGGGTTCAGGAACAGGTAGGCGGAAATGATATGCCAGAGCAGGACTACAGAGACATAGATTTCGGCTATGAGTGCGACCTCCATTTCTTCGAGCCGCGGGAGACCGACGACGTGGTTCGTGAATTCATCCGGCAGGCCATGGCAAAGGGCCGCAAAAAGATACGCCTGGTCCACGGCAAGGGGATATCGGCCAAGAAGAGGCGGGTCTACGAACTGCTCCGGAACCATCCGGACGTTGCCGAATTCCGCAATGACGGCGCCAACTGGGGAGCGACGATTATTACGTTACGGTAGGCGGGGTCACGTGACCCCGCCTACCGTAACATATCATATGAAATAAAATTATTGAGGGTAATCATAATGTTGAGTACAAGTCATCTCGAAAAATACGCCGATGTCCTGATCTGGGGCCTTGAAACGGCCCGGACGAAGCCCTTCAAGCCGTACGATAGCATACTGCTCCGCTATGAATTGCCGTCGCTTCCCCTCGCGGAAGCGCTTCACCGGAAGCTCCTGCAGAGAAAATGGAACGTGGTGGTCCGGGGGCTTGCAAATCCAGCGATGGAAAAGGATTTCTTTACTTTCACCGATTCGCGCCAGAGAAAATTCATCGGTGAGTGGGAGGAGCGGCTTCTGGAGAACCTGAACGGCAATATCTTCCTTGCCGCGCCTGAATCTCTTACGCATCTTAAAAATGTTGACCCGAAACGCATAAACGAGGCCATGGTCGCCCGGCGAAAGCTCCGCCGGATCATGGAACGGCGGGAAGAGCAGGGGCTGTTCAGCTGGACCCTCTGCGCTTTCCCGACACCGGAGCCGGCCCGGCGCGCCGGTATTTCCATGAAGGAATATGCCGGCCAGATCATGAAGGCCTGCTTCCTCAACGACAGGGACCCTGTGGCCCGGTGGAAAGAAATATATTCCGATACAATGGAGATAAAAAAGTGGCTTAACAGTCTCGGGATTAAAACAATCAGGGTTGAATCAAAGTCCATCGACCTTTCCATAACCCTGGGGGAGAAGCGGCGCTTCCTCGGCGTTTCCGGTCACAATGTCCCTTCTTTTGAAATATTCACCTCGCCGGACTGGCGCGGCACCGGCGGCACGTATTATGCCAACCTGCCGTCCTATCATAGCGGCAACCTGGTTAAGGGCGTGCGCCTCGAATTCAAAAACGGATCGGTGGTAAAGGCGGGAGCGGCACGCGGGGAGGCTTTTCTACGTAAAATGACAGCCATGGACCGCGGCGCCTGCCGCGTCGGGGAATTTTCCCTCACGGACCGGCGCTTTTCCCGCATCGACCGCTTCATGGCCGACACGCTGTTCGATGAGAATTTCGGCGGTCCCAGCGGGAACTGCCACATCGCGATCGGCAATTCCTACTCCGACACCTTTGCCGGGAACCCCGCGACCCTGACGGCCGCGGCGAAGAAAAAACTCGGCTTTAACGATTCGGCCCTTCACTGGGACCTGGTGAACACCGAGGAAAAAACGGTGACCGCCCGCCTGGCCGGCGGGAAGAGGATCCTGCTCTATGAGAAGGGAATGTTCAGGTTCTGATGTAAATGTAGTATAGAATAATGCGATACCGGTCAGGTGCGTGGCTTCCCTCCCGGGACGGGGATCACGACGGGTTCTTTATTTTCTCGATGACCCTGTTCAGCAGGTTCAGGTATTCCTTCTGGTTCTGTATGTATTCCTTGACCAGCGTGTTCTGCTCCAGCTCCTTCTGCATCATCTCGTATTCCGACGATTCCTGGCGCTCGATGGCGCCGCCGGCGGACAGGCGGTCGTTGAGTTCCTTGCCCATGGCGATCAGCCTCGCGTAGAGCTGCTGCGCCTGCCGGTCGTTGCTGATCCTCGCGAGGGTTTCATTGTACCGGAGTGTTATCTCGTGCTCCCTGATGGAGGAGGCGAGTTCCCTGGCTTTTCTGATGATGGGCTGGATTGAGTCGGTCATGGGCCGGGCCGCGGTATTGTCTTATGACGTGTGGTTCCCGCGCGAGCGGATCGCCTTGACCATGTTCTGGAACAGGTCGTAGAAATCCTGCAATTCGTCACCTTTCCTGAGGGGCCTGAGCTTCGGATCCCTTCCCTCGATGATGTCTTTCATGAAGTTCGATATGACATAGATGGGCCCTGAAATCCGGTGCGTTTTTCGTATAAGGATGATGTAGAGGGCCATGCTTTCGGCGAGGATAATGGCGAGGATCGATGCCAGGAGGATCTTGTTGTACCGTATGATGGTCGTGTTGAACGAGATTATGCGGTTCAGGGTCTCCATGTTCCGGTCGTGGTTTTTCGCGTTCTGGATGAGGGCCTGTTTCAGGGTGGGGTCCTTCACCGCTTCGGGAAGCGACGACAGGGAGACGAAGATGCTGTTCTCTATCTCGTAGATATTGGTGATCTTGGTGTTGTTTTCCGTCAGCTTGTTGTTGTTATAGACGACGCTGGCGGTTATGGCGACGAGGATGACGGCGGTGATGACGCTCACGACGCCGATTATCGAAAAGGTGTGCCGCAGCTGGAAGCCCTTGTCAATGATATACTGCTTTCGTTTCTTCATCGGATACCTCGTCGCTAACGCTTGTCCCGCCGGTCGGCAGATCCCTTGCCGGCATGCCCTATTTATGCAGGGAAGGCGATTAAAGTCAATATATTTTCAGGTGCAGGACCCTGTCAAGGATTCCCAGTTCTCCCAGCATCGAGAAAAAGAGGCGCAGCGGAAACCCGATAATGTTGGTTGCCGAACCCTGGAAGCCGTCGACGATGAGCCCGCCATGTTCCTGGAAGGCGTAACTGCCGGCCTTGTCCCGGTATTCGATGGTGTTCAGGTAGTTAATGATGCCGTCCCGGTCCAGTTTTTTAAAGGTGACCCCGGTCGTCTCGTGGCGGGTCAGCATGCGGTGCGGGCCCGCCGGCCGCTCCGACGCCAGGAGGGTGACGGCGGTGATGACCTGGTGCGTGCGGCCGTTCAGCCTGGAAATCATCGACACCGCGTGGTCGAAATCGTCGGGTTTGCCGATAACATGGCCGTCGATGGTGACAATGGTGTCCGCGGTTATGATGAGGAGCGGGAAGTCGCCGGCGGAACATGAATCCAGAATGGCGCGGCATTTCTCCTCGGCGATGCGCGTCGCGAAGGTTTCCGGGGTTTCCCCGGGCAGTGGCACCTCATCTATGGATGGATGGGCGATGCGGAAATTATCGACCAGGCCGGTGAGTATCGATTTGCGCCGCGGAGATGAGGAGCCGAGCAGTATGTTCATGGGTCACTTGAGTATTACTTTTTCGTTCAGTTTGTACACGTTGGTTATGTTCTTGATGTTCTTGAGCCTGGCCATGATGTCCTTGAGGTGGTCGTTGCTCCTGACCTCGAGGATAAACCTGAACACGGCGTGGTCCGCTTCCTCCACGCGCGCCTCGACCTTCACGATGTTAGTCTTTGCCAGGGCTATCTCGTCGGCGACGTCCTTGAGGAGGTTGGGTCGGTCGATGCCTTCCACCGCCACCTTGACCGGATAAAAGGTGTCGGGGCTCCCTTCCCACTTGATGCTGACGAAGCGCTCCTGCTCGTGGTTCAGGCGCTTAAGGGATGGGCAGTTCCTCTTGTGCACGGTGATGCCCCGGCCGCGGGTGATGAAGCCCACGACGTCGTCTCCCGGTATCGGCTGGCAGCACTGTGAAAGCCGTATGAGGATGTTGGTGGCGCCGTTGATGGTGATGCCGGCCTGCTTCTGCCTTTTCCGGGGAGTGCGTTTGAGCTTGATCTGGTCGTCTCCCTGCGCCGGGGCCGCCGGCTGTTTCTCTTCCTTCTGCTTTTCCTCTTCCTCCTCCTCGAACTTCGTCTCCGATTCAAGCTGTCTCCTCAGCCACTGGCGTATCTTGTTCCGCGCGCTGGGGGATATGGCGAGCTTGAGCCAGGACTCAGAGGGGTGGCCCTTTTTGCTGGTCATGATCTCGACGATGTCGCCGCTTTTCAGCTTAGCCTTGAGGGGGACGATCTGGGAATTGACCTTTGCGCCAATGGTGGTATGGCCTATCTCCGTGTGGATGGCGTAGGCGAAATCGATCGGCGTGGCGCCCTTGGGGAGCTTGATGATCTTCCCCTTTGGGGAAAACACGAAGATCTCGTTGTCGTAAAGGTCCATCTTCAGACTCTTCATGAATTCCCTGGTGTCCTGGACGTCGGTCTGCCATTCCGTGATGTCCTTCAGGAATGTCAGGTTCTTGTAGTCCTTCCTGATGACGCTCGGGTCCTCCTTGTAGAGCCAGTGGGCGGCGATGCCCATCTCCGCGGTAGCATGCATCTTTTCAGTGCGGATCTGCACCTCAAGGCGGTGCCCGTCGGGGCCGATCACGGTCGTATGCAGCGACTGGTACATGTTCGACTTCGGAACGGCGATATAATCCTTGAACCGCTTGATGATGGGGGACCAGAGGGTGTGGACCACCCCCAGGACGCCGTAGCAATCCCTGATCTCGTCGGTTATGATCCTGACAGCCCGGATATCGTATATCTCTTCGAAGGATTTTTCCTGCTCCAGGATCTTCTTGTGGATGGAATAGTAGTGCTTGGCGCGTCCGGTGATCCTGGCTTTGATGTTGAGCGCGGCGAGGCGCTCTCCCAGGATCTTCCTTACGTTTTCCAGGTACGCCTCCAGCTCGGTGTCGCGCTGGGCGATGTTGTTCCTGATCTCGTTGTACGCGTCGGGATCGAGGACGCGGAAGGCGAGGTCTTCCAGTTCGCTGGATATCTTGGACATCCCGAGGCGACGGGCGAGGGGAGCGTAGATGTCCAGGGTCTCATTAGCCACGCGTATCTGGGTTTCCGGCGGCTGGAACATGAGGGTCCTCATGTTGTGGAGCTTGTCGGCCAGCTTGATAATGATGACCCGGATGTCCTTTACGGTGGCGATAAGCATTTTCCGCAGCGTGGCGGCCTGTGCCGTGGCCTTGGTCCTGCTCTTGATGGACGATATCTTGGTGACGCTGTCGACCAGGCGGGCCACCTCCTCGCCGAAGGCCTTCTCTATCATGTCCAGGGTGGTTCCGGTGTCCTCGACGGTATCATGGAGGAGGGCGGCGGCGATGGTGTTGGTGTCGAGCTTGAAGCCGGCAAGGATTATACCCACTTCCAGGGGGTGGACGATATAGGGCTCACCGCTGAGGCGCTGCTGGCCCTCATGGGCGGCATTGGCGAACAGGTAGGCCTTCTGGATGACCGCCAGGTCAATGTCGGGATTGCTGTTTTTTATCATTTTCAGCAGCGTCCCGATGTCCCTGCTCCGTATCTTTAAATCTATATCTGACATAGGTAATTTTAAACCTTATTTGATATAATAAATATAATAGGGATAAATATCAAATATGTCATTAAATAAAATAATTCTCGCGGAGATGCGGAGACGCGGAGAAAAATTGAGAATAAATATTCTGTATAATCAATTTCCTCCAAAGTTAGTTATTAATGAATATAATAGCTTATTTATTAAAGACTCTGCGTCTTTGCGCCTCTGCGAGAGGCCTTTTCCCTTTGTATAGTAAAATTTAATGTTAGCTCATAAAGGCACTATTTATTACTGACCTTTTTGGACATAAGAATACAAATAAAAATATAAAGATATATATTTTTTTTCCCGAAAATATAAAAAATAGTATATTAATCCCGGGGCAAAACCGTCGTTTTGCCCCGGATTAATGCTAAACCGGACTCGGATGCCGCCGGTCTTTGCCTGAATAAGGGTATTGACCGGGCAAATTATAGCCAAGGGGAATACATCAATGGGTAAGAAAAAGATACGGATTCTGATGTGGCTCGCGCCTATTGTTATTCTTTTTAGCCTCACCGGCGGGGTGAGCCTTTATTCCCAGTTCTTAGCGGATGAAGAAGAAGAGAAAAAGCCCGTTGAGGAAAAGAAGGCTTCCGATATAGCGATGAACATTAAAGCCGAATCGATCCAGGAGGCCGAAGGATCAAAATGCGCCATCAGGGTAACCTGGGACCTTGCCCCGAAGATTTCGGGGGAATATGTCGTGGCCACGTCAAACGAGGTCATAGATACTGCGGAAAAGGTGCACAGGGCGCGGGTGGTCCAGACGGTGAAGGGGGCGGAAAAAAACTCGATAATAGACCCTGAATGCACCCCCGGCAATCATTTTTACGTCGTCTTGTCGAAAGCCAGCATCACGGGGAATACCATCGATCTGCAGGCCGGTTCCAATTACATGTCGTCCCCCCTTGTCGTGGGAGCTGAAGAGCAGCTTCCCATCATCTCCAATATCCGCGCCATCGAGACACCGGATCTCAAGGTGCGCCTGACCTGGGACAAGGCGGATAAATCGGCCCTTTTTTACACCGTGTATCGGTCAAAACAGGTTATCAATACCGAAGAACGGCTCAAGGAATCTGAAAAGCTCGATACCCTGGTTGATAGTAGCGAATATATCGATGAAGGCATAGCAACCGATGTTCCGTATTTTTACGCGGTCACGGTGAAGGCCCTCAACGGCAGGGACAATATGACCCTCATACCGGACAAGAACTACACCACCACCGGGGCCATGGTAACCACGCGCAAGGTTGAAGAGAACAGGATCAAGACGATCAGCGCCCGTCCGGAAGAGGGCGGCTTCCTTGTCACCTGGGACTTCACCGGTCCCGGCGATGCCAATTTCCGGCTCTTCAGGTCCGAGAGGCAGCATAAGATAGGGAGCGAAGTCGCCAGCAAGGAGGTTCTCCTCAATGTCAATATCAGCGACGGGAGCTACATGGACGCGGCGGTCCCGCCGGGGCGTTATTATTACGGCCTCGTCCCCGGGACGGGCACGGACCTTTCTTCTTACGAACTGGTTCCCGGCGTGAACATAACACGCACTGCTGTTGTTGTTAAAATGAAGGAAGAAAAGAAACAGAGGATAGAAAGGAAAAGGGAGAAGGTCGAGATCGCCGAACCTGACGACATTGACCGCATCCTGAAACGGACGTTCTTCAGGAGCAGGTACAAGCAGGCGATCAAGGAATTGTCCGATTTTATCGAAGCCGGCGCCGATGAAACGGCGGTGGCGAAGGGGAGACTTTTCATCGGAAGGTCGTACATCGAACTGGGGCGGTACCGCAGGTCGCTTGACTACCTGCTGCTTACCGACGTTAAGAAGCATTTTCCGAAAGACGCGGATTTCTGGACCGCATTCGCTCTGGCGCGTATCAGGAATCATTAATACAAGGCATATTAATCGAGGGCATATGATGAAACAAGGGATAATAGTGGGCGCGGTGCTGGTTGTCTTGGGAATAGGCGTTTTTGCCTATTATGACCGTTTTATCAGGCACGAGCGTGAAGCGCAGGAGCTCCTCACCGAGGGGAAGCTGATTTATGAAAGGGGGTCGCGGGACGCGGTCAATGACTCGATAAATATCTTTTCGAAGGTGATTGCCCGCTATCCCGGCACCAGGGCCGAATCCGAAGCGTATTTCAACATCGCCCAGGCATACGAGAAAATGAACCTGAACCGCCTCGCCTACCTGAAGTACGTGTATATCCTCAAGAATGCCAGGAACATTGACGAGGGTTTTGCCCGTGAGATCAAGGCCAGGATTGCGCGCCTCAAGGTGATGAAGCGGTATACCGAGGAGGGTATCTACGAACTGATGGGCCTGCTCCATCATTCGGAAAACCGCGACTTCAGGAGCAGGGTCTACACCGAGCTGGGTCATACCTACCTGCAGATGAGGGAGCTTGAAAAATCGAAGCGGATGTTCGACATAGCCCTGACGGAGAACGGGGAAAACGAAGAGGCGTTGCTGGGCAAGGCCCGGGCGTACAAGCGTCTGGGTGAAGACGACATGGCCTACAACCTGTATGAATACTATCTCAAGTATTACGGCAACTTCAGCCCCTACGCGGATGACGTCAAGAGCTCCTACCTGCGCCAGGTATACCAATCCGGCCATCAAAACTACCGCAGCGGCAGGTACCCCGCGGCAATTTCCTATTTCAAGAGGGTCCTCAACCGTTTCCCGGAGAGCGGTTTCACGGAAAACAGCCTGTACTGGATCGGCCAGTGTTACTTTGCCATGCACAAGTACGGCTCTGCCATCAATTATTACGACAGGGTCCTGAACAACTACGACAGCGGCAAGGACGAGGCAGCCCGGATCAGGAAGGGATACTCCTATTTCCTGATGAAGAAATTCGACCTCGCCGCAAGGGAATTCCAGATCTACATCAACAATTATCCCCGCGGCGCCAATATCGACACGGCGAAAAAATGGAAAAGCATGAGTACGCAGGAGATGCTCTACCGCATACAGAACAGGATGATCCCCGATGCCGAAGAGGAAGAGGCAAAACCGGAAGGGGAGAAGAAGGGCGGTAAATCATCCGGCTCAGACAGGGAGCGGACCCCTGACGACAGGGCCATGACCGGCAGTCCCGCCTATGATGATGAAGCGGAGTACGAGAACGTGGGGGAACTCTGAGTTCCCCCGCATCACGGCCGCTCTTTTACCGTAACCCGCATGTTTATTTCGCTTTTATCCCTCCAGACCGTTAGCTGGATGTTCCTGCCTATCTCCGACCTGCTGACGATGCCCAGCAGGTCGTTGAAATCACGAATCGCTTTGCCCTCTATCCGGGTGATGACATCCCTGATTCTGAGCCCCGCCTTTTCCGCCGGTCCGTCCTTTTCAACGGCGCCCACCAGGGCCCCTTCCGGTTTCTGAAGCCCCAGTTCCCTGGCGAATTCCGCGGTAAGGGGCGATATCTGGACGCCGATGTAGCCGCGCTTCACCTTCCCGTATTTCTGGAGCTGGATCAGGGTGTCTCTGGCCGTGTTGATCGGTATGGCGAAGCCGATACCGAGGCTGCCGCCGGTGCTGGAATAGATCATGCGGTTCACGCCGATGACCTCGCCGTCGATGTTGATGAGGGGGCCGCCGCTGTTTCCCGGGTTGATGGAGGCGTCGGTCTGGATATGGGATATCCCCATGTCGTTGTAGACGTGGCGTCCCGTCGCGCTGATGACACCCGTGGTTATGGTCTTGTCCAGGCCGAAGGGGTTGCCGATGGCAATGGCCATGTCCCCGACTTTTACGCTGTCCGAGTTGCCGAAGTAGACCGGGGTGAACTTGCCGCTGCCGTTGATCTTGAGGAGGGCGATATCGGTCAGCTGGTCGGAACCGACCAGTGTCGCGGTGTAGTCCTTGTTGTTAACGCGGACCGTGACCGAGTCCATGGTGGCGACAACGTGGTGGTTGGTGCAGATATACCCGCTTTCAGAAATGATGAAGCCCGTGCCGAGCCCGCGGCGCTTCTGCGTGTCAGGAACCTGCGGCCTCCTGCCGAAGAACTCCCTGAAAAAGGGGTCGTCCATGAAGGGGTCACGGCGCGCGGTCTTGACCGTTTTTTCCGTGCTGATGAATACCACGCTGTTTTTATACTGCTCGTAGATATTCTGGAATGTTTTCTGAAGCTCGTAAACAGGCGAATTCTGGTTTTGTTTTTTCAGCGGGGATTCCCTGCCGGATTCGCCCGGGAACGGTTCGGCGTTCAATGCCCCGGCAGCTATCGCGGCTCCAATCATGATGGCCGGCAGACGGTATTTTCTCATGGTGTTCTCCCTTGTGGCCGGCGCCGCTTGCGGCGTCGGCCATGGATGTAATGCGCGCCGGGAGCGGCTTTCCCATCGGCCCGGTGAGGCAGTATGCAAGGTACTGCCCGCGCGGACATGAAACCCCGCGGCGCGTTTAATGACGATACGATCGTGTTATATGATTGGAAATAATGTTACAACAAATTTTTTTTTGCCGCAAATAATTTGGTTTTCTGCTCAGGTTGCCTATATCCGTTTGTCTGAGATGCCGGTGCAGGCGTTTTATATTGATGACTCCATGCGGTTCCTTATTTCTTAACCCGCGTCCCGACAGCCGGGGTGAGAAATCTTGAATTATGCATACGTAAGGCGGCTTTATGCAGGGCATATTTTTAAAGATATTGTGTTTTACATTGTTTACTGCTTGAAAAAAAAAGACATGCATTAAATTATTGATTCGCGCATCGCTTGCAGGATTAAGGCGCTGTGCGATACTGCCGGTCATTGATTACTAATTCGGAATGAGCTATTTTGGGGAGGACTTCTATGAAAAGGATTGTGGGCTTATTGGTTTCCGTGGCGGTTCTGATATCGGCCATGCCGCTTCTGTCGCAGGAAAAGGCCGATAAACCGAAGCCCGATAAGGACAGACAGGCTGTTGAAGCCGAAAAAAAAGCCGATACCGGCGAGAAAGACCCGAGCAAACTCTACGTCGACCTCTCCGCTCTTATGTACCTGGAATGGGCCTATTTCAGCGGCTTCAAGTATACGGGAAGCACAACCTGGGGCAAGGTCGCCCGGTGGGGAGTGCTGACCGACGCCTATTATCTCTCCGGCGATCCGGCGGACCTGGCCCCGGTGGAGCGCTACAATTACAAGAAAAACGAGAATACATTCCGCATGCAGCGCTGCTATCTTACCATTAAAAAGCAGCTGGGGGAGATATTCAGCCTGAAGATCACCACCGACATCGACACATCCACCTCGGACCTGATTTTCCTTAAATACGGTTTTGTGCAGCTCTACAAGAACTTCGCCACGCCGGTGGGGCCCGTGATCGTCAAGGCGCAGCTGGGGAAAATCGCGACCCCGGTCATCGGCATAACCGACAACCTGAGCGACCTGCGCTGGATAGGGATGAATTATCTCAACAATTCAAAGCTTGTCCTCAACGGCAAAAGCTTCGACGATTCGGCCGACCTTGGCGGCCTGGTCTCGCTGAGCCTTTTCAACCTTGTCAACCTGGAGTACACGATCACCAACGGTGAGGGCGCGAAGTCGGACAACAATGAGCGGTACGGCGGCAAGGCCCATACCCTGCTGGTTTCCGTTAACCCGGTTGATTACATCAAAGAACTCTATGTGAATTTTTACGGACGGTGGGAAGACACCAATAAAAACAAGATTGAAGGGTCGGGCACCTCGTCCATTATCTACCGCGGCGTTGAGCGGAGGGGTTACTACGGCGTCGGGGCGGCCTGGTCCAGCGACGTCCTCAAGCTTGGCCTGAACTTCTTCATGCCTGAAATGCAGAATTCAAGGTCTTTCTATTATGATGCGGCACTTGCACCCTACTTCATAAACATGTCCGTGCGGCACAAGCTAAAATACTACCTGATAGATTCCTGGTTTAACGTCAACCTGGGGGCCGTCACTCCGGCCGGCGTGCTGATCCTGGGGCGCGCCGCCTGGGGCAAGGAGTTCTCAAGCCTAGCCGGCAACATGAGGCAGGCCCATGTGACCCTGCTGCTGGGAGGCGGTGTCGGCTACCAGTTCAGCAAGTATTTCAGGATGGTCCTGTATTATGAGACGATACGGTACCAGGCCGGCCCGTACCTGGGCTTCCATGATATAACTAAAAAGGACCCGACGCCCAACAACAACGTGTATATCAAGGCGGAAGTGAAGTTCTAGAAGCTGCAATCAGGAGCGGTTCATGGACCGCTCCTTTCAATAGAAACTCCCGAGGATCTCCCATGAACCACAAGATCGAACAGCTCATCAAATCGAAAATACGGACCATTCCCGATTTCCCCAAGGCGGGTATCCAGTTCAGGGACATCACGACGCTCCTTCATGACAAAGAGGGATACCGGATGTGCATTGACGCCTTTATCCGGCGCTATGCGCGGCAGGATATTGATTCCATTGCCGGCATCGAGGCGCGGGGCTTTCTTATCGGCGGCGCCATCGCCTACGAGCTCCGCAAGGGCCTGGTCCCGATCCGGAAAAAGGGAAAGCTTCCCTCGAAAAAGGTTTCCTACGAATACGAGCTCGAATACGGCACCGATACCCTTGAGGTCCATGTGGACGCGGTCAAGAAGGGGGACCGGGTGCTGATAATAGATGACCTGCTGGCGACGGGAGGGACGTCCCTTGCCTGCGCCAAGCTGGTGGAAAAGCTCGGCGGGGAAGTGGTCGAGCTCGCCTTCATCGTCGACCTGCCGGACGTCGGCGGCCGCAGGAAGATCGAGGACGCCGGCTACAGCGTCTTCACCCTGGTGGAATTCGAGGGCGACTGACGGTTCCATTCGTACAGCGCGATGGAAACCGCCACCGGCGCGTTCAGCGATTCAACACCTCTGCTGAGAGGGATCGAAACCGATCCTTTTTTTAATGCCTCCGGCAGGCCGGGGCCTTCAATGCCCGGCAGAAGGAGAAAGCCATCGGGGAAGGTGAAGGAGTCAAGGGGTGCGCCCCGGGCATCAAGGGCGACAACGGCCGAAGCGCCGTTGCCCGGCAGGGCCGGCAGGTCGCGGATCGACGGCCCCCGCTCCATGGCGGCGCTGAAAACGGTTCCGGCCGAGGCCCGCACCGATTTCGGGTGGTAGGGATTGGCGGCCTCCTTCAAAATAACAATCCTGCCTACATTGAATCCCACCGCCGAGCGGATGACCGATCCCACGTTGACCGGGTCCTGGAAGGGCACCAGGAGCGTGCATCCCGGGATGATGTCCTGCTTCCATTCGGGCATTTCCGGCGGCTGAACAACCAGGAGCGGGCCGCCGGTGTTGAATAGATCCAGCTCGTTGAAGAGGGATTTTTTCAGGACAAGGAGCGTGCCCGCGTCTTCGTGCCTGCCTATCAGGGCATTGATGTCGTCGTCATCTTCCGAATACCCGTCATGGAGGATCAGCTCCCGGGCCGGTATCCTGCCGCTGCCTTCCAGTTCCGCGATAATCCTCCTTCCCGAGACCAGGACGGTGCCCGATTTCCGTATGCCGCTGCCGTCTCCCAGTTTCTTCAGCTCCTTGAAGGTTTTGTTTTCCGCCGAGGTGATTGCTGTCCCTGCCGTGGCCTTTAGGTCTTTAAGGATAGAGTAGGTCTTCCGCGTGCCGGACAGCTCCTTCCGGTAGACGATGAGACGCCGCTCATAGCTGGTATGGGGCAGGCGGTAGCGGCGGTCAGTTTCAAGGGAATAGGCGTTCATGTTGCCGGGGGTCACGGTGTCGAGGTCCCGGTCCGCCTCCGGGCCTTTCATGAAGATGACACGGCCGCCCCGGGGAAGGAAATGGTTCACGCGTGTCAGCGTGTCATCGATGGATTCAAGGGCCCGGGTTATGACTCCCTCGACCGTGAAGAAGGACCGTTCCGTCACCATGTGGGGATACACCTCGACATCGGCCAGGCGGAGGGCGCGGGCCGTATTTTCGAGGAAGGTCGCGCGCTTCTTCCTCGGTTCCGATAGTATCATTTTGAGCCGCGGAAGAAAAATTTTCAGCGGTATCCCCGGGAAGCCCGCCCCGGAGCCTATATCGATGATAGGCGAGGGTAGCTCGATGAATTCAGTGAAGAAGAGGGAATCGATGAAATGCTTGACCACGATGTCTTCGAAGGACGTTATCCTGGTGAGGTCAAGGGTCTCGTTGTTTGCGACCAGGAGATCGTAATAGGCGCCGAACTGATCGAGCTGACGCGGCGACAGTTCAAAGCCGCAGCTGCGGAATATCTCGTTCATGAGGCTGATGCGTTCTTTGTCGGGCATGGCGGTTTCACACGGTGCCGACGGGCGAGGGTTCCGGCAGGTCCATGTCGAGGTTCTTCTCCAGGAGGAGGACCGGCACTGTTTCCCTGTCGTCGTGGTTTTTTATCATGATGTCAAAGGGCTTGAAGCCCAGCTTCGAATAGAGCAGGAGCCCCCGGGTATTCTCGCACCAGCACGGTGCGATCAGCCTGGTCACGTGGTGCCGCGACACGGCCATGTCCGTCATCGCCTGGAGGAGAAATAACGCCGCCCCCTTTCTCCGGTGGTCCTTGCTGATGATGACGTTGCCTATGTGGCATTCGGCGTTTTCATGTATATTGAAGAGATCGGCAAAGCCGACGACTTTCCCTTTCGAGAGCAGGACGGTCGCGTCGGACCGGGCATCGACAAAGGACTTCAGCACGGCTTCGGTCAGCGGGTAGGCAACCCCGGGAAAGGCGTAATGGAGCTCCCGCTCGACGGCAAAAAATCCGCATATGACCGGGAGGTCGCTGTCGTTGATGGGTCGCGTGGTATACATGGCATCCTGTTTTTTGTAATAACTATGCCAGTTTTTTCCTGATATGGGCGGCTATGTCGTTGGCGCTGACCGCTTCCTGGTTGCCGCTTTTAAGGTCCTTGACGGTGCAGGTGCCGGCGGCGAGCTCGTCCTCGCCTATGACGATGGCGAATGCCGCGCCTTCCCGGTCCGCCTTCTTGAACTGCGCCTTGAAGCCCTTTGAGCCGGGGTCCATGTCGGCGGATATCCCCGCGCCCCGCAGCCCTCCGCACAGGGCAACGGCCTTTGCAAGTGTTTCGCCGCCGGTGTGGACGATGAACACATCGATGCCGCCCCCGGGAATTTCTTTGTTTTCGAGGAGGATCTCCATCCTCTCTATGCCCGCGGCAAAGCCCACGGCCGGCGTCGGCTTCCCGCCGAATTCCTCAACGAGGTTGTCATACCTGCCGCCGGCGGCGAAGGCGTTCTGGCCTCCCAGCCTGGCGGTGACGAACTCAAAGGTCGTCCTGGTGTAGTAATCGAGGCCGCGGACCAGGAGCGGGTCCTCGGTGAAGGCAATGCCGCCGCCGGCGAGGTAGCCCTTGACCGAGGCATGGTGCCCCTTGCACTCGTCGCAGAGATAGTCCATGGTCCTGGGGGCGTCCTTTTTCAGGGGCTGGCAGGAGTCCTGTTTGCAGTCCAGGAGCCGCAGGGGGTTCCGCTCAAGGCGCGACGAGCAATCGCGGCAGAGGAGGTCCTTCATGCCCGTGTAATAGGCGGTGAGCGCCCTGACGAAATCGGGACGGCATTTAGGGCAACCGATGGAATTGATGAGGACCGTGTAATCGCCTATGCCGGCCCGTTTCGCGATGGCGTCCATCATGGCGATCGCTTCGAAGTCGTGGTAGGGATCGCCGCTCCCGAAAATTTCGGCGCCGAACTGGTTGAACTGGCGAAGGCGGCCCTTCTGGGGCCGCTCGGCCCTGAACATGGGGCCGATGTAAAAGAACTTGCACATGGCCAGGCGGTTGTATTCTCCGTTTTCGACATAGGCGCGGACCACCGACGCGGTCCCTTCGGGACGAAGGGTGAGGCTGCGTCCGCCCCGGTCCTCGAAGGTGAACATCTCCTTCGATACTATGTCGGTTTCGTTGCCGAGGCCGCGCACGAAAACCTCGGTGAACTCCATGACCGGGATGACGATTTCCCTGACGTTATATAATCTGAATGCGTCCCGGGCTGCGTTGATGATAAGGTTGCGCCGCTCTATCCGGTCTGGAAATATATCTTCAATGCCTGGGGGTTTAGATAACATTTTGCAATCCTTACATAGTGTATATACCTAATGTGTTGCAGCGTTATGTTTTTGTCAAGAGTACAATTGTGATTTTCTACTATTTATTTTTTTCTCTTTAACAGATAGCCGGTTTGTAATCTCCCTGACCAGGGCTGGACGCGCCCGGATCCCCCGGGCGGGTATTTAAACTTTTCTTTTGTCACCAAAAGATAAGTGCCTGCCTGCTGTTTCGGCCCTCGGCTTCCAGTCGCCAGGCAGGAGGCCCGGCGTCGCGAGGATGCCCCAGGACGGGGCTTCCGGAGCGAACGAAGGAAAAATACTTGTCGCCTTCGCCTCAAAACGAACAATCAGCTCAAGCTTTCAAAAACTGATAAACATGAAGCTAAAAACGATATCATAAGTTCACGCCCCGGTCCGGGGCTATAACTAGCGCCTTCTGCGAAGAATCGCGTAATCATCCATCTCCTCATCGAAGATGAAACGATAAAGCGAGTTTGGCCTCGCCATCTCAACACTGTGCCCTTCCGTATCAATGATATCCTTAACGATAAAGCATCGATCACGAATCACATCGGTGATGGGAAATATCGCCTCCACGGTCTCGCCGCGGTATACGGGATTGAAGGTCTTGATTATGGGGGCTCCATGGGGGTCAGAGCCGGTCTTGTACCCTAAGAACATGGCCCTGTTGATATAGGGGATGCCTGAAAAGCCCATGCTGTCAAACTCGTTGAAAAGATCATCCGTGTAGGGGCGATGGCTTACCAGATCAAGCTCTTCCCGGTAAAAAGGAAGGCGCTTTTCGAATTCCGGCGTTCCGGCGGTGCGGACCGCGTCCCGGTAGATCCTCGTCGTGTTGGCCGTGTAATACACGGACTTCATCCGCCCTTCGATCTTGAAGGCATCGACGCCGGCGTCGACATATTCGCCGATGCGCCCGACCAGGCAGAGGTCCTTTGACGAAAGGATCTCCGTGCCCCTGCGGTCCTCGATGATGTCGAGGGGCGCGCCGGTCCGGTTTTCCTCCACGAGGGAGTATCGCCACCGGCATGCCTGGGCGCAGTCTCCCTGGTTGGCGTCCCGGCCGGTGAGGTGCCGGCTCAGGAGACAGCGGCCGGAATAGGCGATGCAGAGGGCGCCATGGACGAAGACCTCTATCTCCGCGTCGGTGTTGTCCCGGATCAACCTGATTTCGTCGACCGTGGCCTCCCGGGCCAGGACAATCCGGCTGATTCCGGCACTGTGCCAGAAGCGCACCGCCAGGTGGTTGAGCGTGGACATCTGGGTCGAGAGATGGACGGCGCAGGTCATGCCGGCGTCGCGGATCAGGGCCAACATCCCGGGGTCGGAAACCATGACCGCGTCGAAAGGAATGGCTCTGACCCCGGATATATATCTCTCGGCTGATGGTATTTCCCTTTCGTGCAGGAAGGAATTCATCAGGAACACCGTCTTCACGCCCCGTTCATGGCAGAAGCGTACGGCCCCGGCGATATCATCGGCCGTGAAGTTGTCCGATTGAACGCGGAGGTTATGCTCTGACCCTCCAAAATACACGGCATCGGCGCCGTAGATCGCAGCAAAGGTAAGCTTTTCCAGGTTGCCGGCCGGGGCAACGATTTCGGGGAGTTCCCTTTTTAATGAACCCATGGTGGGGCAATTGTTCAGCCTTACATTCCTCGGGCAAGTAGAAATTAGGAAATATATTGAATGATATTATAATTTATTCGGATTCAGTGTTTTTTTACTGCTGGTAGTGTTTCTATAAGATTGAAGGGTCATTAAAGGGTCAGAGCATTCATCTAAGAATCAAATAAACCGAAAGACTTTGAGCCTTGTGGTGGGCTCTGACCCCCCAATCACTAATTCATCACATTCCCCAAAAATTTATTCAAATCACTCTTTTATATTCGTATATAACATAAACAGAAACAAAGGAGAAACCAATGTCACGACCTTTAAGAAAAATTGAACAAGGATCAACCCATCATGCATTTTCCAGATGCCATGGTAAGAGAAATCTTCTTCAAGGCAAATATGGTAAGTTGTATTTCATTGAATCAATCACTATGTGCCAGGAAAAATATGATTTTGAACTTATCGCCGCAGAAATTGTTGCCAATCATATTCATCTTATTATTAAAACTTGTGAAGGTAAGGAAACGATATCCCGCATTATGCAGTACGTCAAAGCAAGGATTGCTGAAAAATACAATAAGGCTATGGGGGAAACCGGGGCATTTTGGAACGAACGATTTGGATCAACCATAATTGAGGAGGCTGAGAACCCCGAAGAGTATCTTTTGTGGCTTCTGTGGTATATAGGTTATAATCCCGTAAGGAAGGGCTTATCACGGGATCCGCGTAAGAACGATATTGGATTTATCAACTGTTATCTTGATAAGAACTTCAGCGCTCCGGTTAAAATTACGCTGCATCATTATTTCCTTGAACTGGGGGATACCTTTGAGATATGTGTTAAGAAATTTCTATCCTATGAAGAAGCATATCGGAAGAGACTGGCAGTTTACTTTTAAATAGCTGGCCGGGGGGTCAGAGCATCCTCCCAAACTTATATGATAGTGAACTGATGGAGGAGGTGAAAAAGGCTGGATCCTCTCAATTCGACATACCACCAGGAAGTGGCGTGTAAAAGATAAAATAACACCTCTCATATCTGATTTCATACTTAAAAAAGAACTGGACACTGATAAATACATGGCATAGCCTATGTTATGTAAGGTTATATAAATCTTGGAGGATTTGTATGAAGAAAACAGTGGTTATTACGGTCATCGCATTGGTCCTTGTCGCTGTCATGGGGCAGGCGCCGGCCGGTGCGGTGCAGGTGAAAATAGGGCTTTCCGGCATGTATGATATCTGGGAGCCTCCCTTTAAGAGTCTCCATGAGGGCAAGTCCAACAGCCTCATATATGCCGGTTTGAAGGATGATTCTGACGGCTCCCTCATGCTGGGGCCGGAACTGGACCTGAAATGGGGAGGGTGGAGGATGCAGATCCTGGCCCTTTTCGGCGTCATGAAAAACAAGTTTGATTATACCAACTACCGGTGGGATTTGACGCTGTGGAACCTGCCCGTTTTTGGCGAACGGTTGGATTGGATTACCGTCGGTGATTACTCGGCGCGGCGCTATGACGTAGACCTGAAATTCGGTAAAAGCATCGTCCAGTACCTTTATTTCAATTTTGGCGCCCGTTTCAATTACGCCGACGGCAGCGGATCCCAGTTCCGCTTCGCCCCTGGATTGGACCTTAATTTCGGTGATGACGATTTCCATTACTTCCAGGTGGGGCCGATCATAGGCATCGGCTTTGAATATGAAATCAGGGGTTTCTCCATCTATTTTGATGTTAACGGCATTATTAATTTCGGGAACCATTACCTTGAAAGAACGCATATCTTTCCATTCCCGTGGTCGTATGTCATTCCCTTCAAGTATGACACCGATGTCATCGGCTTCGGTTTTGACACAGACATCGGCATCGCCTATTTTATTGCGCCGGCGCACATCTCCATAGGTGTCGGCTTCCGCTGGACCGGCGTGGTATGCGTTCCGGGTGATGACGACAGTTCGATAATCGATTTTGCCTATCGCAATAAGTGGATCAAGGGCAAGTGGGACCATTTCTACGGCTTCACCTTTAACGTGAGCGCAAGGTTCTAGTATCAATTACTTTAGTGGGGTCAGAGCCTATATTGGCCGCTTATTGGGGTCAGAGCCATATACACTCATACTAATGATAGACGAATTGATTACGCGGCGGGATTTGCTGCCGCGTTTCTGTATAAATCTTCTGGCGTCATCGTGTGGTTGCTGATAATGCCGGTGCAGGCTGTTGCCGGGCAGATATGCTTCTTATCCGGGAGAACAATATGAACGGCGGAACGATCATCGCACACATGCTCAGGGAAGAAGGTGTCAGACAGGTTTTCACTCTCTGCGGCGGCCATGTTTCGCCTATCCTGGTGGGCTGCAGGCAGGACGGAATAAGGGTGGTCGATTGCCGCAGCGAGGCCGCCGCTGTGTTCGCGGCGGACGCTGCTGCGCGCATGACCGGCATCCCCGGCATTGCTGTCGTTACCGCCGGGCCGGGGGTCACCAACAGCATGACCGCCCTGGTCAACGCCCTCCATGCCCAGTCGCCGCTTGTGCTCCTGGGCGGCGCCGCGGCCACGGTCCTGAAGGGGCGGGGTTCCCTCCAGGACATCGACCAGCGCGGCATCGTCAGGGCCGGGGTCAAGAAGGTCCTTTCAGTAAGAAAGAAATGCGATATCGTCCCGGTCATCGAAAACGCCTTCAACTTAGCCAGGTCCGGCGCTCAGGGTCCGGTCTTCGTGGAGTGCCCCATCGATCTCCTCTATGACGAGGAGACCGTGAGGGAGATGTACGGCGCGAAGAGCAAGGATTCGGCCGCGGCGGGACTGCGGACCAGTCTGATCAACTTCTACCTGCGGCGCCATGTTGACCGCATGTTTGCCTGCGAGCCTGACATGGAGATGCCGAAGGCGAAGATACCCCCCGTCCCGGGAATAAGCCGCAGCCGAGTGCTTCGGGCCGCGGCGATGATATCCCGCGCCGCGCGGCCCCTCTTGATCATGGGGAGCCAGGCTCTGACCCGACCTGATGAAGCGGCCCTGCTGGCGGACGCTGTGCGGAGGATCGGGATCCCCGTCTACCTTGCCGGGATGGCGCGGGGACTCCTCGGCGTCAATGATCCGCTCCAGTTCAGGCACCGGCGAAAGGAGGCCCTGCGGGAAGCGGACCTGGTGCTCCTTGCCGGCATCCCCTGCGATTTTCGCCTCGATTACGGCCGCGGTATTGCATCCTCCGCGAAAATCATTTCGGTCAACCGCAGCAGGAGCGACCTGACGCTGAACCGCCGTCCCGACCTTCCGGTCCATTCGGACCCCTGCCTGTTTATCCGCGCCCTCGCGGAATTGTTCCCCCTTGATACCGCCGACACCGGGCCATGGCTTTCCGCTCTCCGCGCGCGGGAGCTGGAGCGGGAAAGCGAAATTGACGACCTCACGCGCGAGAGTGGGGACCGCGTCAATCCAGTGCTGTTGCTGAAGAAAATCGCGGACCGCATCGATATGAACTCCATTGTTGTCGCGGACGGCGGCGATTTCGTCGGCACCGCCTCCTATATCATCCGCCCCCCGGCGCCTCTCTCGTGGCTCGACCCGGGCGTTTTCGGGACCCTGGGAGTGGGGGGTGGCTTTGCCGTCGGGGCGTCCCTGTCGCGTCCCGAAAAAGAGATATGGCTCCTCTACGGCGACGGCGCCGCCGGCTACAGCATCATGGAATTCGATACCTTCACACGCCACGGCCTGCCGGTAATCGCGGTCATCGGCAACGACGCCTGCTGGAGCCAGATCTATCGCGAACAGATTGAGCTCTTCGGGGACCCGGTGGGCACGGAACTGCTGTATTCCGATTACCAGAGGGTCGCGGAGGCATGCGGCGGCGCCGGTTTTGTCATTCGGGACGCCGCTGAGGTCGATTCTGTCCTGGACGCGGTCATAGAAACCCTGCGCCGCGGGAAGCCGGTGCTGGTCAACGCCCTGATCGGGCGGAGCGATTTCCGGAAAGGGTCCATATCGATGTGAACCCACCCGTATTTTTAACCCCCCTGACCCCCTGAGGGGGCATGACTCATAGACCTTTAAGAAATATTGGCTTTTCTTAGATTGCATGATCATGGACAATGTCTTGGTTTTCACTAATCTATGCATTGAAGAGTGTAGATATTATCATGGAAAAGTATATCCCGGGTGCCCCCTCAGGGGGGCAGGGGGGTCCTTCTGATCCAATCAAAACCGCCCGGGATATCGTAGCGAAATCCCATTACCTCGCAGCCCTCACCGGCGCCGGCGTATCAGCCGGGAGCGGCATTCCCGGCTTCCGGGGCAGGGGCGGCATGTGGCGGAAATATGACCCTGTCCTGGCAACCATGGAGATGTTCCGGAAGGAACCGGGCATGGTCTGGGAGATGGCCAGGGAGCTTATTACTCTCACCCTGGCGGCCACGCCGAACCAGGCCCACCATTCCCTTGCCGCCATGGAGAAGAGCGGTGTCCTGAAGGGCCTGGTCACCCAGAACATCGACGGCCTTCACCAGCAGGCCGGCAGCAGGAAGGTCATCGAGCTCCATGGCAGTGTGATGAAGCTCCGATGCCTTGAGTGCAGATCGGATTTTGACATCTCCGGCTTTGACATCATGAAAGAAGACCCCCTCTGCCCGGCCTGCTCCCGGGTGCTCAAACCGGGGATGGTCTTTTTCGGCGAAACTGTTCCCCTGGGCGCCCTCAACGAGGCTCGCCTCCTTGCCTCCACCGCTGACGCGCTGCTGGTGATCGGCACGTCAGCGGTGGTCAATCCCGCCTCGGAGCTTCCCGTAATGACTAAGGGCAACCGGGGAAAGATTATCGAGATAAACATCGAGGCAACGGGGCTCACCAATTCCATTACTGACGTTTTTATACAGGGCAGGGCGGAGGATGTTCTGCCGGAGCTCTCTATCTTCTGACATCACTCCCCCCAGTACTCCTCTTCCTCGGGAGAGGGCGCGGCTAAGGCGGGGTGAGGTCTTCGCCCTGGATATCGTTTTATTTCTTGACAGGCCTGCTTGGCGGTATAGGATTCTCGGCGGGGAAGGGGAGTCATGTATAGTTGCGGGGGAGCATATGAATCGCCTCAATCTGATCGCAATCTATATTATTTCAATAAGCGCCGCCGTTGCTATCTCCTTTGCCTATGGGCAGGAGAGGGGAACGGAACAAACTGAAGCCGTTAGATACAAGGCGAAGAAGGGCTTTGTTGAAGTGAATTCGGTAAAATACCCGGTCTTCGTCGGCATAATGGAAGCCGGGGCGTCAAGGTTCGGCGGAATAACCTTTTCACTCCGTCAGAAGAAGCACAAACAGGCCCTTCTCGCGGCTGAAAAAATAAAGAGATATTATCTCGGGAAAAAAATAGGGAACATTATCCTACCGAAGTTTAAAAAAGTCAACAAACCTGATGCGACCGCATGGAGTTCGATACAATGCGGAAAAGACAATGAAGGCGCCCTTGCCGTGGTGAAGGTCGTTGAAAACACGGTTTCCGTGTACCTGCTCCCTTCCTGCGACGAAGGTGTGCTGGCCCATATTTTATGATACCTGATGTCGGGAGGTCCCCTCAGCCATGAAAAAATCAATTGTCCTGTTGCTGTTTCCCGTCCTGCTTCTCTCGTGCGCGTCCCTGACCAGCCTGCTGGGGAAAAAGCCCGAGGTCACCCTGAAGCGCTTTGACATTGACTCCATCAGCCTGAAGGATGTCACCTTTCTCTTTGAAATAGCCCTGAGCAATCCATACCCGGTCGGCTTCAGGCTCCAGGATGTGGGCTTCAATGTCAGGGTTGAAGGAACCCAGTTGTTAAAAACAAGGACCCAGAAGGGCATGACCGTCAAGGCCGGCGGGAGCGAGGTTACCCCCGTGAAGGTCACCATAGCCTATGCGGATATCATTCGCCTCATAAAGGATTACACGGAGCGGGAGGACCTGGACTGCGCCATTGATATCGATATCGTGATCCCCCTTCCTGAAGCGATACAGAAGATAAAGAAGAACATAACTTTCAATTACACCGTGCAGAAGAAAATCCCGGCATTGAAGCCGTCTTTCAGCATTGCCAATTTCAGGGTCAAGGCACCCACCCTCGACGAGATCAGGCGGTCCCTGGTCGATACGGGGAAGAAGAACCTCAACGCCGATACCGTGTTCAGCCTCCTGGATGGCCTTATATCGGGCAAGAAAACCAGTCCCGCTGACGTCCTGGACCTGACGTCCCTCGACGTGCCCATCAGCGTCAGCTTTGACGTGGAGGTGAAGAACAGCACCAGGGCACGCCTGCAGTTCCAGGACCTCACCTATGATTTTTCCGTGAATGAAGCGAAGATCCTGACCGGCACCACCGGCAGAACCGTCAACGAGGGGAGCCGGTCGGTCATCAGGATAGCCAATACCTTCAGCTCCAAGGCGCTGGGCAGGTCAGTGGTGAATTTTCTGACCAACCGCGCCGGCGATTACCAGCTCAAGGGCTACTCCAGCGTAAAGCTCCCTGACGAGATAAAGACGTCGCCGCTCAGGCTTGCCTTTGATGAAAAGGGCCGGTTCAAGATACAATAATATCAATGAGGCTGAGAAACGTATACCATGGAATTTTCCTTTGAAACAAGAAGTCTTTTTATAATACCGCCGCTCCTTTCTTTTCTGATTGGGATCACCCTGGCCCTGACCGCGGTCATACGGGGCAGGCTGAAGCTTGAAAATGTGCTCTTTGCCCTGGTATGCCTCTGGTGGTCCATGCTCATGCCGCTTTTCATAAGCCACCATTTTTTATGGGGCAAGGTCGATACCATAATGAAGATCGAGCGGGGGGTGCATTTCTTTTACGTGTACCTGCCGGCCATCAACGCCCTCTATTTTTTCCGGATGACCGGAACCAGGAGCAGGGTTATCCTGCCCGGTTCCTTCATTCTCAGCTTCCTTATATCGCTGACGACCTTTACCGACTACTACCTGGTCGGCCTCAATGAATACTCGTGGGGCTATATCTCCCGGGGAGGCGTCATGCTCCAGGTGTTCGGTCTTTATTCCGCGCTGATGGTGATCTATTTTATCGTATCGTTCATCAGGAGGATCAGGACCGAGAAAAACAGGATACTGCGGCTCAAGCTCCTGTATATCGTGCTGTCATTCATCCTGGTGGGGCTCCTCACCCTGACCAACCTGCCCGCCATGAACGGCATTGATTTCTATCCGCTGGGGAACCTCATGTTCCTGCCGCTGGCCTTCCTCGGGTACGGCGTCCTCTCTAACCGCCTGATGGACATCCGAAGCGTGCTCCATGTCACCTTCATCTGGGGCGCCATGTCGTCACTCATTCTGATTCCCAACATCGCGCTTTTCTATTTCGTGTCCCATTTCATCGGCAGTATCGGCGCGGTATACCAGTTCATGATCGGAACCGCGTGGTTCATCGGTAATTATTTTTATTTCAAGAGGGTCCAGCCCCTCATCGACCAGCTTTTCAACAGGCGGAAGTACAACCTGAATGCCATTGAATCCTCCTTCATTGACAGCATATCAACGCTGAAGACCCTGGGAGAGCTGATAGACCAGTTCACCGAGGTCATCAGAAAGACCATCGGCTTCAGGAGCGCCGAGATGGTCCTCTGCCGCCCCGATGAGCCGGTGCTTGCCGGCGCCGGCCTGAAAACATGCGCGCTGGACCCCGGCCTCGAGGCGTGGTTCGTCAGGTCAAACCACCTGGTGGACCATGCGCGGGTGGAGGCCAGGCAGGATTATCCGGAGCGGGAGGCGCTCCTGGCACTTTTCAGGGAGCTCGACGCCGCCTACCTGGTCCCCCTGGTGCTGAAGGGACGGCTGTTCATTCTGCTGGTGTTGACGGAGAAGCAAAATCTCCGCCAGATAACCAATTACGAGGTGCGTTTCATCAACAACATACGGACCGCAGCCGCGATTGCCCTGGACAACTCCGTCATGTACGGCAACCTCACCATGCTCACGGAACAGCTGGAGCATAAGGTGGAGGAGCGCACCGCGGAACTGAAAAAGGCCATGGACGCACTATGGGGCGAGATGGAGCTGGCGAAGAAGATACAGACGACGCTGCTTCCCCGCCTGCCGGCGATACGGGGATTCGAAATCGCGGCCTACATGCAGCCGGCCGACCAGGTCGGCGGCGACTATTATGACATCATAAACGCCGAGGGCCTTGACTGGCTTGTTATCGGGGACGTGTCGGGGCACGGCGTTCCCGCAGGCCTCATCATGATGATGGTGCAGACGGCCATACACATGGCCCTGGCTGCAAGACCGAACCTCAGGCCCGACGTGCTCCTGAACCGCGTCAACAATGTCATCACGGAAAACATACAGAAGCTGGACGAGGACCGGTACATGACCATCACCGTCATCGCCTGCATGAGCAGAGGCCGCTTCATCTTTTCGGGCCAGCACCAGCATATCATGATGTACCGGGCGGCCCTCAACGACGTTGAGCTGATAGAGACTAATGGCATATGGATCGGCATAGCCGAGGAGCTGAAGAAGCCCGCGACCGGCGAATTCGCCATGGAGGTCGGGGATACCCTGATGCTGTATACCGACGGCATAACCGACGCGTGGCGGCAGGGTTCCACGAGGGACCAGCGCAATCCGTCGGAGGACATGTTCGGCATCGACCGACTCAGGAAAGCCTTCAGGAAACTCGGCACGCAGAGCCCGGCGGACATCAAGGAAGGGATTCTTTCCGATCTGAAGGGTTATTACTTCAATGACGATGTCACCATGGTCATCATGAAACGGCTCGAATGAGCCGAAACGCCCCGGGTTGTGACCGCATGCCAGCGGTCATGGCGTAAAAGCTGATAACGCCTGTTGTATGTTTCCTTTTTTACATTAAATATCTCCGCCTCAACTTGACAGGCGCTTCTTTTCTTGGTATAATTGTTACCAGACACGGTCCTGTCAGAGTGGCACGCTTTGACTGTGTGAATACCTGACCATTTCAATTATCTTTTCATCCGGTTTCTGAGACTCCGAAGAACAAGGCCTGGGCGCCCGGCGTGCCCGCAATACTATCTTTTGGAGGTCGAGCCATGATGAATTACCCTCTCCTTCTCACCGATTTCATGTTTCGCGCCGCGCGGTATTATCCTAAAAAGGAAATAGTCTCAGTGTACCCGACGGAGACCTTCCGGTACGGCTACGGCGACTGGTACAGGCGGGTATGCAAGCTTGCCCACGCCCTTGATAAATGGGGCATACGGAAGGGCGACCGGGTCGCCTCCTTTGCCCTCAACAACCACCGGCACCTGGAGCTCTATTTCGGCGTGCCCGGCATGGGGGGCGTTCTCCATACCCTCAATATCCGCCTCTCCCAGGACAATCTTGTCTATATCATCAACCACGCGGAAGACCGGATCGTATTCCTCGACGAGGACGTGTTTTTCCTCCTGGAGCCGGTGGCCGACAGGCTCAAAACCGTGAAGCTCTACGTCATCATGTCCCAGACCGGGAAGATGCCCCAGACAAAGCTCGCCCCGGCCGTGCTTTATGACGATTTCATAAAGGACTTTCCCGACAGCTATGACTTCAGCGTCGACCGTGACGAGAACGAGCCGTGCCTCATCTGCTACACCTCGGCGACGACCGGAGACCCGAAGGGCGTCGTGTACAGCCACCGCGGCCTGGTGCTCCATACTTACGCCGTGGCGGCCACGCTGGGGGCCCTCGAGAGCGACTGCACCATGCACATCGTGCCGATGTTCCACGCCAATGCCTGGGGCGCGCCCTTCGTGAGCGTCATGCTGGGCATGAAGCAGGTGCTGCCGGGCCGGCAGATCCTGGACATGAAGTCGCTCTGTAAAATTATCGCCGACGAGCGCGTCACCTTCTCCTGCGGTGTCCCCACCATCTGGATGATGATGTACAACTATCTGGAAGGGGGCGGCGAGCACGACTTTTCGTCCGTGCGGAATTTCTACTCCGGCGGTTCGGCCCTTCCCGTGCACCTGATGGAGGCCTTTGAGAAGAAATACCATGTCAGCATGGCCCAGGGGTACGGGGCCACGGAAACCTCTCCGCTGGTCACCCTCTCGGGGACCAAGAGCTATATGGAGGGCCTTTCGGTCGATGAAAAGATAAAGTTCAAGTCCACGGCGGGTGTGCCGGTCCCCGGCCTACAGGTTAAAATTATAACGACAGAGGGGAAGGAGGCCCGGATGAACGGCGAGGACATGGGCGAGATACTGGTGCGCGGCCCCTGGATCGCCAGCGAGTATTACCGGGACCCGGAGACCAGCGGCCGCGTCTTCAAGGACGGGTGGTTCCACACGGGCGACATAGGCACCATGAACGGGGAGGGATACATCAGCCTGGTGGACCGGGTCAAGGACATGATCAAGAGCGCCGGCGAATGGATCTCGTCAATAGACCTGGAGAACACCATCATGCAGCATCCGAAAGTCCTCGAGGCGGCCGTGATCGGCATACCTCATCAGAAGTGGCAGGAGCGTCCCTGCGCCTGCGTGGTGCCGCGGCCCGAGCATGCGGACAAGATGACAAAGGAGGAGATCGTCGGTTTTCTGGAAGGCAAAATCGCCAAGTGGTGGCTCCCTGACGAGGTGGTCTTTCTGAAGGAAATACCGAAGACCAGCGTGGGCAAGTTTTCGAAGAAAGAGCTCAGGAAGATCGTCTATCCGATGCTGAACATCAGGGAGTTCGGGGCCTGAGGAGCTAGACCGCTTCCTTGGCCTTCATCAGGAGCTCGGTCGCGTTCTTGAGGATGGCGTTCGAGGTGCTGGCGAGCTCGCGGATCTCCAGCACCATCTCGGCGACGATCTGGTTCGCTTCGTCGATGGCCTTGGTGGTGTCCCCGATGGCCTTCTTCTGCTCCGATGTGCTGATGCCTATCTGCTTGGCCAGGTCGATGTTCTTGGTCATCTGCTCAATGATGACCTTGATGTAGCGCTCCTCCACCAGGATGCTCTCCTGGAGGAGCTTGATCTTGCCGGAGCTTTCCCCCATCTTGCCGATGAGCTTCTTGATGGTCTCCGCCGTGGAGGTGATGACCGCGACGCCCTCGGCGGTGGTGTTGGTGCTGAAGGAGAGGACCTTTTCGATTTCCTTGATGCTCTCCGTGGTCTGCACGGCCAGCTTGCCGATCTCGTCGGCGACGACGGCGAAACCGCGGCCGTAGTCGCCGGCCCGGGCCGCCTCGATGCTGGCGTTGAGGGAGAGGAGGTTGATCTTGTCGGCTATGTCGACGATGATGGAGACGGTGTCGCCGATGATCTTGCTCTGCTCGCTGATCTTGCCGATGGTGTTCTCCACCTCGCGGAGGCTTTCGTTGGAGATGCTGGTCTGGGCCACGATGTCTTCAATGTCCCGGTAGGTGTCGCGGAGCTTGCCCGTGGTCTCCTCCTTGATGCTCTTGAAGTCGTTGACGATGTTTTCCATGGCGACGTTGCCGTCCACCTGGTCCCTGGCGGTGCCGTTGATGCTTTCGGCGGCGCTGTAGAGCTCCTCCGTGGTGGCGGACATCTCCTCGAAGCCCGCTGACTGGCTCTGCATCTTGTCGTTGAAGCGCGTGACCAGGCGGTCCTGCTCGTCCACCCGCTCGAAGAGGTGCCCCATACGCTCCTTGATCTCCAGGGTTATGGCCTTTTGAGCCTCGGCCTGTCTCTCGATCACCGCCCGCTGCGCCGTGGTGCGGCTGTTGAACTCCTCGATGACGGGAATGTTGCGGTACACCAGGTAGAATACCATGGACATCATGATAATGAAAAAAACTTCCCGCAGGATTATCACGCCGGTAACGATCGGCTTGCCGTCAACGATGGCGTCCATGTGGACTTCCGCGCCGTTGGCCACGGCCCAGTAAAAGAAGAAGCACCAGCTGGCGACGGCTAAAACCGAAAAAAATATGAAAAGCTTCCTGTCATACTGCAGGTACAGCATGACGACGAGAATGATCAGAAGTGCCGTTGAGTTATAAGACTGGAGGGCGAAGGTCCAGCCGTTGTGGATGCCGAAGGTAAACTTCGCGATGATGGGCACCATGATGGTGATCAATGCCGTTATCCATGCCAGTACCGCTGTTTTCTTGCGGGATTTTTTCCGCCGGTAGATGATGAAGGCGATTATTATTGCAATCATATCAATCAGTGTCGGCCGGAGGATATCACCGGCGCTCATTTTGGCGATAGCCAGGAAGCTCACGGCGAAAAATGTGACAATGCAGAGGCCGATGAAATACATGAAGCTTCCCTTTATCTGGAGGATCTCAAAGGGTGTGTACTCGGTCTGGACTTCAGGTTGTTTTTTATCTTTTGTCATAGGCGGGTTGCTGGTATGGTTTATTTAATTATTAATACAACATGACATGAATTATGCCATTTGTAAAGAAGAAAAAAGCCGTCATCTTGGCGGGTTCTGTTAAAAATAATGATACTTGCAAAATGGAAATAAATTGAATATTTAACGGGCGGACAAAAAATTATAGGCCATCCGGCCGGTTCTGTAAAAATAAAAATTAATTATTGACAAAGCCTGCTCAAACATCTATTGGCCAGTAAACTTTCAGGTTGCTTTTTTACCCTGGTGTACGGTATGACGATTATCATGCCGTTCATGTTATGCGATATAAAGCGTATTACCTTAAAACAAATAAAAAGAAAGAGGCCTGCATCATGGCGAACAAGTCCAGTGTACTCGGCATAGACATCGGGTCCATATCCGTGTCCCTCGTGGAGATTGATTTGGACAGAACCATCGGAAAGACAGCTTACGCGTTCCATCGCGGGAAGATAACCGAAACCCTCCATGAGCTTCTCTCCGGCTTTGATCTCTCATCGATATGCGGCATCGCCGCGACGTCTGCATCGCCGGAGATCATCGCCGGGGCGTCGGTCTATGACTCGCGGGTTTCCGTGATTCGGGCGGCGAAGCACCTGCACGAGAGGGTCGGATCGATACTGATAGTCGGCGGCGAGAAATTCGGCCTGGTCCTCTTTGACGGGAACGGGGAGTACCTCAATTATCGTTCCAACACCTCCTGCGCGGCAGGCACCGGCAGTTTCCTGGACCAGCAGGCGGCGCGCCTCAGCCTTTCCGGCATCCATGAATTCAGCGAACTCGCCTTCCGCAATACCGGCAGCGTGCCGAAGATCGCGTCGCGCTGCGCCGTTTTCGCCAAGACGGACCTGATCCACGCCCAGCAGGAGGGATACTCCCGCGAGGAGATCTGCGACGGCCTGTCCTTCGGCCTGGCCCGGAACATCGCGGACACCCTTTTCAGCAACGTGAAGCCGGAAGCGCCCATGGTCTTCTGCGGCGGCGTGTCCAAGAACCGGGCGGTGGTGAAGCACTTTTCCCGCATGCTTGACATCGACATCATAACCCACGAGCATTCGCACCTCTATGGCGCCATCGGCGCCGCCCTCAGTTATATCGATGAGGGAGCGCAGGGCGCCCCGGCGGATATCGCAAAACCTGAAGACATCATCCTTGTCCACGAAAAGAAAAAGGATTATTATTACGATGCCCTGAACCTTACCATGTCGGAGTATCCGGCCTTCGACAGCGTGGAACGGTACGAATACCGGCCCGTGCACAATGATTTCGCCGTGCCGGTGGAGATCGACATATACGAGCGCCTCGAGACTGGCGCCGCATACGGCGTGTACCTGGGCATTGACATCGGCTCCACCAGCACCAAGGCGGTGCTCCTTGACGGGGGGAAGCGGGTCCTTGCCGGGCTGTACACCAGGACTTCCGGCAGGCCCGTGGCTGCGGTGCAGGCCCTTTTCGAGGGAATTGACGACATGGCGATGCTGCACGGCGTGTCGTTCCGCGTCCTGGGGGCGGGCACAACCGGATCCGGGAGGAAGTTCATCGGCGGCATAGTCGGAGCCGATATCGCCCTTGATGAGATCACGGCCCACGCCCGGGCCGCCTGCGAGCTGGACCCGTCGGTAGACACGGTCATAGAGATCGGCGGACAGGACTCAAAGTTCACCACCCTGCGCAACGGCATGGTGACCTTTTCGATCATGAACCACGTGTGCGCCGCAGGCACGGGAAGCTTCATCGAGGAGCAGGCGAAGAAGCTGGGCTGCCCCCTGTCGGAGTACTCGAGGCGCGCCGAAGGGGCCCGGGCCCCGCTGTCCAGCGACCGGTGTACGGTCTTCATGGAACGGGACCTGAACTACTACCTCTCCGAAGGATTTTCCGTGAACGAGGTACTGGCATCGGTGCTCCACTCGGTGCGTGACAACTACCTGACCAAGGTCGCCATCGAGAAGAACATCGGGAGGCGGGTCTTCTTCCAGGGCGCCACGGCCAAGAACAGGGCCCTGGTGGCCGCCTTCGAACAGCGCCTGGGAAGGCCCATCATGGTGTCGAAGTTCTGCCACCTCACGGGGGCCATGGGGGTCGCGCTGCATCTCCACGACCAGGGCCAGGCGAGGACCCCGTTCCGCGGCATCGGCCTCTACCGCACGGAGATACCGGTGCGCACGGAGGTGTGCGACCTCTGCGCAAACCACTGCAAGATCACCGTGGCCGAGGTAATGGGCGAGACTGTTGCCTTCGGGTTCCTGTGCGGCCGCGACTACAACACCGGATCCTACGTGCAGCACCCCGACGCCTTTGACCTGATCAGGGAGCGGAACAGGGTGCTGTACCGGGACCTGCCGCCGGCGGGCGAGACCACGTCCGGCGGCACCGCCTCCCCGGTTACCGTCGGGATCCCCGCGTCACTCCATCTCTTTGACGAGTTGCCGCTCTGGAGAAAATTTTTCGATATCCTCAACATAAAGACCATCACCAGCGAACACTACCGTGAAGGCATTACCGAGGGGAAAAACCTCACCGGGGCGGAGTTCTGCGCCCCCATGGCGGCGCTCCATGGCCATGTCAACTACCTGTCCGGCCGGGCCGATTATATCTTCCTTCCCCATTACATGGAAAACAGGCAGAACAACCGCGCGGTAAAAAGAAACTACTGCTACTATACCCAGTACTCGCCGTCCCTGGTGCTGTCGGCCATCGATATTAAAAACAAGGAAAAGATCCTCACGCCGCTGATCCGCTCCAACCTGGGGACGTTTTACCTCAAGGTCCAGCTTTTCAGGATGATGAAATCGATCATGGGGTCCGGTATCGGATTCATGCAGGTCTCGGGCGCCTATGACCAGGCCTGCGAATATTTCCACCGGGTGAGGGATGAGCTCAGGGATCTCTACGCTCGGCAACCGGCCGGCGGCGATATCCGCGTCGTATTCGTCGGGCGGCCCTACACCATACTGTCCCGGTCGATGAACAACGGCATACCGGAGATATTTTCCCGTCACGGGATCAAGACATTCTTCCAGGACATGCTGCCGGATGCGGGCCATGATGGCGATACGGGCAGACTCCTCGAAATGATTCACTGGAAATACGCGTCGATAATTATGGACGCGGCCAGGTCCATCGCCGCGACAGACGGCGTGTACCCGGTTTTCGTGACGTCTTTTAAATGCACCCCCGATTCGTACGTGATGGAGTATTTCAAGAAGGTCCTGGACAACAGCGGCAAGCCGTACCTGATCCTTCAGCTCGACGAACATGATTCCAGCGTCGGGTACGAGACGCGCATCGAGGCCGCCATCCGCGCCTTCAGGAACCACCGGACCTCGTCCCGCGGCGAGTCGGCCTCTCTCAGGGTCATCCATGACGCCGGCATCTCAAAGGCAAAGGACATTTTCGCGGGGAAGACGCTTCTTCTCCCCAACTGGGACTGGATATCGTGCCGTTTCATCGAGTCAGCCCTGAGAAAGGACGGCCTGGACGCCCGTATCGTGTCGGAAAGCGCTGATTCGATCCACCGGAGCATGCGCTTTAACACCGGGCAGTGCATACCCCTCAATATCATCGTGCAGAACGGCGTGGATTACGTCGAGCGTCATGGCCTTGATCCGGCGCAGACCGTGCTCTGGAGCATGAACTCCCAGATAGCGTGCAATATCGGCATGTTCCCCCATTACACGAAGTACCTCCTGGAGTCCTTCGGAAAAGGCTATGAGCATATGGGCGTGTACATGGGGGACATCACCTTTGTCGATATCTCCGTGCCGGTGGCGGTTCAGTGCTACCTTGGCTTCATGTTCGGAGGGATGCTCAGGAAGATAGCCTGCCACATCCGGCCCTACGAGAACATTCCCGGATCCACGGACCGCGCCCTGGAATCGGCGGTGAACATTATCAACGATACTTTCATGACCGGCCGCTCCAAGGAAGAAGCCCTGGAGGAGGCCATGGGACTTTTCGAGGCCGTCGCCGTCACCCGGACCGACCGGCCCAAGGTGGCCATCTTCGGCGACCTGTACGTTCGCGACAACGATATCATGAACCAGGGCCTGATAAAGACCATCGAGGCCAACGGCGGCGAGGTCATTACCACGCCCTACAGCGAGCTGATCACGATCGTCGCGGACCGCTATATCAAGAAGTGGTTCATGCAGGGACTTATCGGCGACGCGGCATTGGCCAAGGTTCTATCCAAGGTTGTGACGGTGCTTAACAAGAAGTATTATAAGTACTTCAACCGGGTGCTGGGCGGCGGCGACTTCAGGGTCGTTGATAACGCTGAGGACATCCTTGCGAAATTCGGACTGAGCATCTATCACACGGGCGAGTCGATGGAAAACATCATGAAGATCTTCCATATTATAGAGCAGCACCCTGACCTGTCTCTCTTCGTCCAGACGAACCCCGCCTATTGCTGCCCCTCCATGGTGACCGAGGCCATGGCGGACCGGATCGAACAGCTCACCGGCGTCCCCATCGTCACGATCGAGTACGACGGCACCACCGCGTCGCGCAACGAGGATGTGATCCCCTATCTGAAATACCCGAGAAAGGCCAGGGGCAGGGAGTTCAGGAAGGCAATGTAGCGCGGCAACCTGCCGCGGTCACGGGCCCGTCGAGGACGGGCCGCGGCTCATTTCCTGAATACGAACAGCCTGCTCCCGGTGAAATTGAAGATCATGCCGGCCAGGATCCCGATCAGGGACGTGACGATATAATACCTGTGGAAAAAACGTATATTGTTGTAAAGGGAAAGCGAGACCGCCATGTTTATCGCCAGGCCCAGGAGGCAGGTGACGACGAATTGCAGGTACTGGACGGCCGTATTGGCCGGCTTTGACCTGCTGAAGGTTATTAATTTGTTCAGGATGTAGTTTGATGTAACCGCGAAGATAAAGCCGACGACCAGCGCGGTTGAATAGGGCAGCGACAGGACATCATAGGTTAGGTAGACGAACAGGAGGTTCACCGGAACGCCCGAGGCCCCTATCAGGCCGAACTCAATAAACTGCACCAGTTTTTCATGGCGATAGGAATAGAGGCGGTATAAATGGGCCAGGTAGAGGATCTGTTCTTTTAGCGAGAGCTTGCTCTCTCCATGGAGACGCTGCTGGAATTCGATGGGTATTTCCTTGATCTTTTCAGGCTCCGACTTGACCAGGAGTTCCAGCCCGATCTTGAAGCCGAGGGGGTTGAGGATTTCACGGGGAGGCATGACATGCCACGGGAACGCGAAAAAGCCGGACATGGGGTCCTTGACAGCGGCGAGGGGGCGGGCCAGCACCCTTGATACCCATGCGTTCAGCTTTCTGAACCAGTTGAAATGGGGGATGCTTCCGCCCGGGACAAACCTGCTGCCGATGACGAAATCCGCTTTTCCCTCCATGATGGGCTGTATCAGTTCGGCAATTTTTACCGGGGGGTGGCTCAGGTCCGCGTCCATCACGACATATATATCGCCCCGAGCGAGGGTAAATCCCTTGATCACCGCCGAGGACAGGCCCTTTTCATCGGTCCTGGTGTGGATCGTGACCGGGTACGTTTTTGACAGGGTTTCAACCGCCGCCTCGATGCCGTCCCGGGAATTGTCGTCAACGATAATGATCTCGTAATCCGCCTGGCTGGCGGCAAAGACATCGCTGATCTGGCGGACCAGTTCTGGTATGTTTTCAGCCTCGTGAAACGTCGGGACTATTATGGAAACAAGTGCTTTTTTCATGGTGTCTTTTTTGGTAATTGGAGTCATGATCCGCGTTTTCCCTCCGGCGCCGTGGTGCCGCACCGCCTTGTGCGTTACATCCTTTTGTATATGTCGTATCCTTCTATCGATTCGGCTTGCCTGTAGTTTTCCTTAATGAAGGCCTTCATCTCGCCGGCCTTCTGCTCGACATAGTCATTCCGGATGACACGGGTCACCAAATTGTCTTTTTTAGTGATAAAACCGCCGGTGTCATCAATAATTATCGCCGGTTTTTCCTTTTTGAGCTGCCTGAGGAAAATGTCCCACGCCGTGGTCTCGTTCTGGAAGTCGCCTGTATAATAATAATACCGGCAGAGAAATTCAGCAGGATAGATCATTGACGTGGCCATGATCCTGTTTGCCTTCAGGTAAATAGGATTCACGCTGACCCATGAAAAGATCCTGTCTTTATCGGAGGTGTTTTCTTTGATATATTCCGCCAGGCGCCTGTTTTCCTTGATGCTGTCGAGGAGCAGGGTCCGCGGGGTATTCATGTGGATGACGAAAAAATATGAGGGGGACGATGCCATGAACAGCACCAGGATTACCCGCATCACGCGGGCCAGTCCCTTGCTGATTGTGTTGATCGCGACCAGATCGTACAGGGCGTTAAATCCAATGGCGGCGAGGAGGCACAGGGGGACGAACATCATGTAGAAATACCGTATGCCGGGCTTTCCTCCCGTGAAGAACGCCGCATAGAGGAGAATGAAAAGCAGCATCAGGAACAGGAAGGACTGTCGCTCTTCGTCCCAGGCGAACAGGCGCTTAACACGGCCCGCTTTCATCGACCATCGCGCGATCCATGACGGCTGTTGTTCCGGGGCGGGTTCGGCAGTCCGGCCGCCGGACGAAAGTTTTTCTCTCGTTTCGCCGACAACCTGGTATACGGCAAAAAAAACCAGGGGCAGGGGACCCGCAAAAAAGAAGAGGATCATGAGCCCCGAAGCCGCCTTCAACGAGAGGGGCATGATCGCCAGATAGTGCCGCACAACCGTCGATTGCCAGAAGGTGTAATAATCGAACACGCCGGCAGAGTAGTAATACAGCGGGACCGCGGCGAGGGCCAGGATGAAGGGAACAGAAAGGGCGATTCCGGCCTTTATCGATCTTTTCCCGATACCGTGCTTGTATAGTATGAATAACCCGCAGGCCGCCATGACTATGCCGAACCTCGTGTTATAAAGCGTAGCCAGCGACTGTAAAAAACTGCACATCAGGAGATCGAAGGTCTTCAGGGCAAAATCCTTTTTCATGAAGAAGTACAGTCCCGTGACGCTCATGAGGGTGGCATAGATCTCGCTCCTTCCGCCCAGCACTTCAGACCCCTGGGAGCATATGCTGTACGCGGCGAACAGCAGGGCGGAGGTGACGCCGATCCTTCGGCCCCCGAGGCTGTTGCCGATAAGATACAGGCCGAGGGCGATCAGGAATATGACGGCAATGGTGAACAGCTTGGACAGTAACAGCAATGATACGTAAGACGTTCCGGCCAGCCTGTAGATGAGGGCGTAGGTGTAGTAGATCAGGGGGGGCTTGTTGTCGCCGAAATCCCTGTAGAGCATTTCCCCGGCGAGGATTTTCTGCCCCCCGGCCGCGAATATCACTTCGTCAGGGTTCCAGTGCGCTACCCGGAACTCTACGCTGTGAAACAGGATAGTGACAAGTAAAAGCAATGGTATGAAGGCTATTGTTTTTATTTTTATATCGGTATTCATGGCCTTTCTCGTGTTGCCCGACCTTCTTCCGGCGTCTTGTCTGTTCGGGGTACCGGCACCGCCGCGTCTGTTCGGTTACATCCCAAGATGACATTGCCGCCGGCACGTCAAGTGAAATAACTGCCTAGTGACGCATGAGCATCCCGTTCATTATCAGGTCAATGACGCTCTTTATGCGGTTATCCAGGAATTCATCCTCGTCTTCAATTTTCATGCCGAAAAACTTGATTATGTTTCGCGATAAAAAATAGATGAAGGTCATGCCGGTAATGCTGATCATGGTGTTAACCGGATCCACGTCCCTGAATATCTTTTTGTCAATGCCGTCCTCTATGGTCTTGATAATATACGAGGCGGGGCTCAGCTGGGAACTGTTATAGACGGCTTCCAGCGCCTTGGGTATTTCATCCATGCCGCTGCTGATGGCGTCGACCATGATACGCGTGTAATGGGGGTTTTTGTTGTAGCTTTCGAAGGAGTAGCGGATGCTGTTGCTGATTATTTCCGCGTGGTTTTTTCCTTGTGATATATCCTCGCTGATCCGGTGCAATGAATCCCGATACATCTCGGTGAAAATCGTGGTCAGTATTTCGAAAAACAGTTTGTCCTTGTTTGAAAAATAATAGTAGACCATGGCCTTGTTGATGCCCGCTTCCCGGGCAACCTCGTCCATGCGCGTGCCATGTCTGCCTTTCCGGGCGATTACCTTGATCGCTGCCCGGAGGATTTTGTCCCTGCTTGATGTATCAATATGACGGTTCATACTCATGAAGAAAGGTGGAACATTTTATCACATCTGTTATGGTGCGGCCGGTGTTAACCATTCGGTCTAACTTTTCAGTTTAACCGTTTGGTTAATGTTTATCAGATCAGCTTGCGTGTCAAGAAAAAATTGGGAAAATCAGTATACCCGGTTTGACGGATAGGGGCATGTTTCAACCGACATTGTTAAGGAACAGCTTCTTTTTATCAAAGAAACGGTCGCAAAGCTGGCACTGGGCCGCGTAAGGATCCCGCGCATCATCCTTGGGGTTGAAATCGCAGCGGATGCACCGGTCAATGTAAAACGAGTAAATGAGATCTATGTCTTCTTCCTTATCCATGCTATGTATCTTCCCAGTCCCAGAAAAAATCCTTGTTGGTGAGTTCTTTTTCTTCTTTATCCTGCGCAGGCTTCTGCATTCCCGCGGGAAGATCGGAGGCAGTGCCGTAAAAGAATTCCAGCTGGTCTTCCAGGTCCCGGGTCTCGTCTTCCCAGTACTGGACGGTGCCGAAATGGGGAAAGGCCGCTGGAAAGGCCGGGTCGTCCCAGCGCTGGGCTATCCAGGCGGCATAGCGGATGTACCGGAGGGCCCGGAGGGGTTCCACCATCCGCAGCCAGGAACGGTCGAAGTCCCTGAACTGCGAGTACGCCTCGAGGAATACCTCGCGCTGGCGCAGCCCCTCCCGGTCGCGGGCCGGCACCAGCATCCAGACGTCCTGGACGGCCGGACCGGTGAGGAAGTCATCGAAGTCGAGGAAAAACCAGCCCTCAGTGCCGTGGAGGAGGTTCCCCAGGTGGCAGTCGCCGTGGATACGGTGGAAGGGAACGTCCTTTCGGAGCAACTCGTATATTTCGACGATTTTCATCACGGCGTCATGGTAACGGTCCCTGCAGTGGGGCGGCAGGAACCCGCGCCCTTCAAGGAACGCAAGGGGCTGCAGCCCGTACGCTTCGCCGGTAAGCTCGATGCGGTGGGGCGCTTTTTTCGCCGCGCCGTTATTGTGGATCCTGGCGCAGAGACGGCCCAGGATCTGCAGCTCGGGATCGGTCAGCTCGTCGGGGACCCTGCCGCCGGTGCGGGGCCAGATGGCATACATGATCCCTTCGGTTTCATGGATGGTTTCGCCCCCGGGCAGGGTCAGGGGCGCGCAGACCGGGATCTCGTCATCCCGGAGGTCGTAAAGGAACCGGTGCTCCTCCAGAATCTGCTCCCGGGTCCATCTTCCGGGACGGTAAAACTTGCTCACCACGTGGGACCCGTCCTCAAGGCGCAGGTCATAGACGCGGTTCTCGTAGCTGTTGAGGGCCATGCAGTGCCCCGTCGGTTCAAAGCCGCTCTGTTCAACCGCCCTGATCACGATATCGGGCGTCAGATTGAAGAAGAAGTTAGTGGTATGGCTCATGGCCGGTACAGTTTCACATTTTGCAGCAAGTGTAGTGGCAGTCTTGGAAAAAACAATAATAAAACCGGCGCCGTTTCAATTTTATGTCAGCTCACCGGTCAACACGCTTCCCGCCCGGTGCGTTGAAACGCGGAATATCCGTGCCGCCTGCGTCAGGGGAGCCCGGGTCCCTGCCACTTCATGTCAGCCCTGAAGGCGTCCAGGAATTTTCCCCGCAGCTCCTTAGCCTCGCGCGTAAGCCGCTCGTTGGCCAGGGCTTTCCTGCTCCATACCCTGAGCCCGTATTTGACGAAATAATTGTCCATGAACTCGCTGGAGGCGCTGAACTTGAGCGTCACGTTGTTCGCGTTACGCGTATCCCATTCGAAGGAGACCCGGGAGCCGGCGCCGTCGTCGGCCTTCAGCATCACCCGGGACAGGTTATAGATCAGCTGCTCCATGTTGTTGGGAATGAACATGTCGATCAGCCAGCCGGGTATGATGTTGTAATAGCTCCCGGTGATGCGCGTCTTTGATACATCTTCCAGCCTCATGGTCCAGGAACCGCGGCCCGCCGTGTCGCGGTACCGGAAGGCGATCACCATGTTGTCCGTGGTGAATTTGAGGCCATGCACGTCATGGACCATTTCGACCACGGCGCGGTAGGATATCTCCCTGAGAGCGGTCAGGGATATCTCCTCGTTGAACACAGGGTGCCCTGCGTCGTCGGCAGGAACGAGCCTGCCATGCCTGGTGTTAAGGGTGAGGGAAAGGACGTCCTCGCGGCTGTCGAATACGACGGTCATGACCGTGCGGTTGTTGCTGTTTTTGACAGCCATGGAGATGCGGTAAAGCCCCTCCACAGCGGAGAGGGATTTCCCCAGTTCCGGATAGTCGTTCTTCAGGTTCTTCATGCGGTAACCATACCGGAAGGCCAGGCGGGTATAGGGGACGCCGCGGTAGTCTTTTATTTCCAGGAATGACCTGATGACCGAGTAGCGGTTGAAAAGGGCGGAGACGCCGGGGAAGGAACGGTAAAATTCATTTATCACCTTCCTCGAGATCCCTTCCGTTTCGGGATAGAGGGAGCTCTCGGGAGCGCTCATGAGCCTGATGTTCCCGGGATCGATCACCTTCAGGAGGCCTTCGACGAAGCGCAGGGCATTCCGGTGGGAATATTTCCGTGTCAGCGTCGTGGATTCGATGGAGGCGATAAAGGACCGCCCCCCGACAATGCAGGCGTCGTTTTTTTTCAGTGAATATTCGGTGGAATAGTCCCAGATGCGCGCGAGGCCGCATGAGCCGTCCTTCCTGTCGGCGATGGTTTCCAGATAGTAGCCGTTCATGCTGCAGCCCCTGAAGGTGAGGCCGCGGCGCCCGTCGCCCTTGTCTTTCGCGTAGGGGCTCTCGTACAGCTTCATGAAATCGAAATCCTCCAGCACTTTCCTGAAGTATTTCTTGAATTCCTCCGTTTCCGGATCGGTCCGGAACTGCTGGGATGTCTTGTCAACGATAGTGGTGATTTCCTTCATCGCATCGGCACCCTTTCTGCCGGGGACTATATCCTTTACGACGTCATCGAAGGTGTAGGGCGCGATGTTCATCCATGCTGATACAGCCAATGTAAGAAGACCTGTCATATGTTTCGCCTGACTCTTGCCGGAAATTGTTCAATTAATATAATCAGCATGTTTAAAATCAATATAAAAATATCGGTTATTGCATTTCTAACCGCATTGCAATTGACAAATCCGCGCTGTGCCGTAATCTGATCAAGCGGTAGTTCTGTTTCTGTCCGTTAAATGTCATAATATAAAGGACACCTCGATGTCACACAACTCCGGCTCATTGATCTCGATATTCCTTGCCCTCGGCGCTAACGCGCTCATTGCCCTCTCCAAGTTCGTTGCGGCCCTGGTCACCGGCTCCGGCGCAATGCTGGCAGAGGCGGTGCACTCCTCGGCGGACTGCGCAAACCAGGGGCTGCTGCTATACGGCATCAAGCGGTCGAAAAAACCGGCCAACCCGGAGCATCCCCTCGGATACGGCATGGCCCTGTATTTCTGGTCTTTCATCGTTGCCATAATACTTTTTTCCCTCGGCGGTCTCTTTTCGGTTTACGAGGGGATTATGAAAATGAAAAGGCCCGAAGGCATTGAAAACCCTGTTGTCGCTCTTGCCGTTCTCGGCATAAGCATCGTTCTTGAATCGATCTCCCTGACAGGATGCCTCAGGGAAGTGAACAGGACCAGGGGCAGCCAGAGCCTGTTCCGGTGGTTCAGGACCAGCCGGCAGAGCGAGCTCCTGGTCGTGTTCGGGGAAGACTTGGCCGCGCTGATGGGGCTTACCGTTGCCTTCATCGCGATAGTCATGACCCTGGCGACCGGCGATCCCTTTTATGACGCCCTCGGCAGCGTATTGATAGGGATGATACTTGTCGGCGTTGCCCTCAGCGTCGGCAACGAGGTGAAAAACCTGCTGATAGGGCAAAGCACGAGCGTGGAGACCCGCAGGGCGATTCATGAATTCCTCAGCGAGAGGGAGGAAATCAACCGTGTGCTGAACGTCATTACCCTGCAGATGGGACCGGACATCATGGTGGCCGTCAAGGCGGAAATGAAGGAATGCGCCAGCTGTGCGCTACAGATTGATGCCATTAATGCCTGTGAAGCGGCCCTGAAAGAGAAGTTTCCCGGTATCCGCTGGTCATTTTTTGAACCGGATGCCGGCTGACCGGGCCCATATCAGTGCTGAAGGCGAAGACCCTTCTTAAAGCCATAATCTCCGGGAGGTCCCCATGGATTTTTTGACCGAGAACTTTTATTATATTGATTTCGCCATGGGCGCGGCTGTTCCCCTTGCGGTGCTGCTCTTATACGCTGCAAAAAAGATTTCCCCTTTTGCCTGGAGATTGTTCTGGACGGGGACCCTCATCGGCCTCACCTGGGAAGTTCCCCTCTCCACCCTTGACGGTCTCGGCATAGTGGATATTTTCACGTTCATGACGCCGCCGCCGGCGCATTTCATTGTCATTATCATAAGTCATGCCTTCTGGGACGGCGGACTCTTTCTTGCCGGTCTGTGGCTCGTAAACATCCTGTGCCCGGAACCCCGCTTTGCCGCGTTCAAAATCCGGGAGCTGGCGGTCCTCATGGGGTGGGGCCAGGTCCAGGAGCTGGGAGTGGAGCTCTTGAGCACCGGTTCCGGCGGGTGGGGATACAATCCGTCGTGGTGGAACCCCTCCCTGTTTCTTTTCAACGGACGCCATATCACCCTCGTGCCCCAGCTTATCTGGCTGGCGGCGCCGGTGCTCTTCTATTTTGCTGCGATCTGGATAAGGAAGAAGGAATGATGGTGCCGCTGGTCCCTGGCCGGCGAAGATAAATGGACTGGACATCATTCAGTTTCCTTTTTTTCTTTGACATCCTTCCAGCGCATTGATTTCCTGAAACCTGTTATAACGCAACCAGAAACGGCAGGAGCGGTCTATGGGCATCCTATCATGGGAAAAGAATGAATCGATCGCGGTCATACGGATGACCAGCGGAGAAAACAAGATCAACCAGGTTTTTGTTGACGCCATGGTGCGCATCCTTGACGAAATAGCGGCGGACAACGGCCTGTCATCGGTCATGATCGTGTCCGGGGACGGCAAGTTCTGGTCCACCGGTCTCGATGTTCAATGGGCGGCCGGCCTTGTGCGGGCAAACGACATGGCGGGCGTGAAAAAGTTCATGCTTGCCGTCAACGACATGTTCAAGAAAATACTGCTGTTCCCCATGCCGGTCATTGCGGCCATCAACGGACACGCCTTCGGCGCCGGGGCCATCCTCTCCTGCGTCTGCGATTTCCGATTCATGAAGGCCGACCGTGGCTACTTCTGCTTTCCGGAAATTGATATAGGCATTCCCTATCTGCCCAGCGAGATAGCCTTTATAACCAGATTCGTCCCCTACCGGCTGTTCCAGGAAATGGTCCTTTCAGGGAAGCGTTACGGCGCCGCGGACCTAGAGCGGCACGGCGTCATTGAAAGGGCGTGCGCCGACGAGGCGGACCTGATGGAGCGGGCCGCCGCCTTCGCGAAGTCTTATAATAAGAAGCGGGGCATATTCGGCGAGATGAAGCGGCGCCTCAACGCCCGTATCATCGAGATCATGGACAATGAAGACGCGCGGTATGTCAACAGCGGGACGCTGCTTATTCTCGACTAGGGGTGGTGCGGCCAGGCTGGAACAATTCATCGTTAATCTGGAGCCATCACGCTTATCCGCCTCGTGTAAACACCGTGTTTATTCGGCGGATCCCGAGGCATCCATGGCGCCTGCTCGCGTTAAAAGCTCCGGATTCGTATTGTTCTTCGTCCGAGATGCGATGTAATTACAAACATATGCTTGACAAAAATTGATCAGATTGCAATTAGTCTTAATCGCTTTCAGCTGCTGATATATTTTTTGTGATAAGGAACCGAGACTGCCATGAAGATTGACGACTGCATATCATGCAAGAACCATATATCCTACCAGAACGGTTACGTGCTGTGCAATTTCTGGAAAATGCAGGAGCAGAGGGTAACCGGCAGCAGGGAAGGGGGCCTGACCTACATTGTCGCGTGCCCCCGAGAGGAAGCCAAGAGGGGCTGACCCGCGTCAGGGCCGTCAGGATTTTTATCCGGCGCCAAAAATAAATCGGCCCGCCGCTTTACGCCGGGCCGCGCGTGCAGTATATTATACCTGATATATTGCGATATCGGGCTGTACCATCCGTCCTTATATTAATCCCGGAGGTGCCTTGCGATGCTTACGACATTCTTTCTGCTGTTCGGTTTGACAGCTTTCTTCATTATTATTGGCAGGATAGTGGCCGGCAAAAAGGGGATGATCATCGCCTTTGCCCTGGCCCTGGTGATGAATTTTGTCACCTACTGGTTCTCCGATTCCCTGATACTGACGGCATACAAGGCACAGCCGGTGCCGGCGGGGCACAGGCTTGAAAGGATCACCCATGAACTGGCCCGCAAGGCCGGCCTGCCGCTGCCCAAGGCTTATATATTGCCGAGCAGTTCCCCCAATGCCTTTGCCACCGGCCGCAACCCGGAGCACGCCGCTGTCGCGGCGACCCAGGGGATCCTGAACATGATGAACGACGATGAACTGGCAGCGGTCATGGCCCATGAAATGGGTCATGTGAAGAACTACGATATATTGACCGGGTCCGTGGCCGCCTCGATCTCGGGGGCCGTCATGATCCTTTCCCGCATGGCGCTCTTTTTCGGGGGCAACAGCAGGGCAAGTTTCGGCAAGCGCCTGGCGGTTTCGATACTTGCTCCGGTAGCCGCCACCGTCATAACCATGGCCATCTCCCGGGAAAGGGAGTACAAGGCGGACGAGTTTTCCGCGAAATTGACGGGACACCCGGAGTACCTGGCCAGCGCCCTCCTCAACCTTGAGAGGGGGGTCCAGAGGGCGCCCATGGAGGACCATAGCCCGCAGACGGCCCACATGTTCATCGTGCATCCCTTCTCGGGCGTCAGCATCGGCGAGATTTTTTCGACCCATCCCCCGGTAAAGAAGCGGGTTGAACGGCTGATGCAGCTGAAAAAAGAAATGAAATAGTGGGGAGTACGCCGGTGGAAGCATTAACGGCGGCCATTGACCGCTATCGCGGGGCGCGGCTTTCTTTTTTCCGCTGGCTGAGCTGCTCCGGGACTCTCACCAGGGTGCTTCTTTCCCTCGCCATGGGCTGCTTC